>ERZ779637.28-NODE-28-length-96821-cov-17.644803_pt1 | contig 96821 bp, 97 predicted proteins | sample MGYA00514196_ERZ779637 | MGnify/ENA primary metagenome ERZ779637 (study PRJEB29562, sample SAMEA4376700) | mouse gut metagenome | isolation source: Cecum | study: EMG produced TPA metagenomics assembly of the A DSS colitis mouse model was used to assess the...
ACAGCCGTGCAGAGCAGACCAATCAAAAATAAGAAAATGGCGATACACATAATGATCCTTCTTTTCGTAAATTTTTCTCTCATCACTACCTCCATAATTCCGCTTCGCGGAGAAGTTCTTCTCCCCTATTCTGCTGCAATTGAACGGTACAGCATGGAAAATCCATAGTCCAGAAACTGCTCTTTCGACAAGCCCATCGCCTTCTCAATATATGCTTCTTTGTTTGCGGCAAGCTGTATCATTCCGGACAGCATACCCCAAAAGTTTAATATGGCAGGCATGATTTCCAAATCGTTCCGCAGTTCCCCGTTTTCCATGCCTGCTGTCAGAAAATCCCGGAGCTTTTCATTGATTTCTTCCCCGACCCGGTATGTCTCCTTTTCCTCCGGCAGATAGTTCCGGTTTTCAAAATCAATGTTGATCTTGCTAAGCGCCATATCGAAATAAAACGGAAACTCTTCCTGATACTGCACCAATCCACGGCAAATCAGTTCATATCTGCTCTTCGTGCTTTCCTGCTGCGCCAGAGCGGAATCTATGTAATCATAAAGTTTTTTCATGCTGCCCAATACTAAAATGCCGACGATTTCCTCCTTGTTCTCGAAATATACATACAGCGTCGCCTTACTGTACCCTGCTGCTTTCGCGATATCATCCATGGAAGTAGCGGCAATGCCCTTTTTCATAAAAAGGTCGGACGCCGCGGACGCAATGTTTTCGCGGTGAACGTTTCTCGGTTCCTTCTTTCTTCTGCCCATGTGTTCCTCCTTTCCGAATGTCATACCACTTCCCGGCAAAATTTATTAAACTATCAGTTTAATTATATAAGATATCTTTTCTCCTGTCAATGGCTGTAGGGAGCGCAAACTTTATTTTCCGCTTTTTTTAATTTACCTATTGACCTTCACGCTGCGTCATAGTTTATTGTATAAAACGGGAGGTACAAAACTTTCAAACACCGCGGAGGATTTGAAAAATGGCTGAAAAACTTATGTCTGTCCATGAAGTTGTCAAACTGACCGGCATTACTGCCCGCACACTTCATTATTATGATGAAATCGGGCTTTTGAAACCGACGGAAGTTACCGAAACCGGCTATCGCATGTACGGCGATGCAGCGCTTAGCCGTCTGCAGAATATTTTATTGTTTCGGGAATTACAGTTTCCCTTAAAAGAAATCAAAGTAATTCTTGACAGCCCTGATTTTGACCCATCGGAGGCAATTGCCCAGCAAATCAGGCTGCTGGAATTACAATATAAACACATCGGGAAACTGATTGACTTTGCACGCAAGATGCAAAAGAAAGGAGTAACTAAAATGAATTTTGAAGTTTTTGACAGAAGCGAAATTGAAACGTATGAAGAGGAGGTCAAAGCGAGATGGGGCAATACCGACGCATATCGGGAATACCGCCAGAAAACTGCCGTCCGAAATGAAGACAGCTGCAACAAGCTTGCCAGCGAACTACTAAATATGTTTTCTGAATTAGGGGCATTAAAACATTTCCTGCCTGATGCCGACGAAGTACAGGAGAAAATCTCTTCCTTGCAGAAGTTTATAACCAAAAACTACTATACATGTACCAATGAAATCCTTAGCGGATTAGGGGAAATGTATGTGTGCGATGAACGCTTTCAGAAAAATATTGACAGAGCGGGCGGAGCAGGAACAGCCGACTTTGTCAGACAGGCTATTGCTGTGTATTGCGGGAAAGAGAATATGTAATAAAGTCGGGGCGGCACGAAAATGCCGCCCTTTCCATGAATCCCTATGTCTCCCATCATCTCTCCACCAGATTTAACCGTCGCAGAGTCGTGACCACCGGCTTATAAATCAGAAAAGTAATCCCCGCGTTCAGCCCGCCCTTCAAGAGATTGAACGGCAGAAATGCGGTCAGCAGTAATGCCTCCACCGCCTCCCGCGGATAGCCCATATAAACCGGGGCAGCCAGCCAGTTCCAAAGCATCATCACCGCAATCTGGCACGCCACCCCGCAGGCAAGAGCTGCCACAGCGCCGGACCGAGTGTGGCGCCTTTTGTAGAGAAATGCCGCCGTACACGCAAAGGAGCAGCTTGAAATCATATTCATCATACACCCCCAGACCCCCGTACTGCTGATCGTAACCATTTCCACGACCGAGACGATCACCGCCATCGCCAGTGAAGTGAGCGGTCCGAAGATCAGACCGCCGATCACGATCACCACGTCTTTCGGGTCGTACTTTAGAAAAAGTACAACGGGAATGCGCCCGACCGCCACCGCTATGTACGCGAGCGCGCACAGCATCCCTACTGTTGCGAGTTTCTTTGTCCTGCTGTTTTTCATTTGCAATTCCTCCTAAAATAGATTAACACCTGAAAGTACCGCTGCCTTTCAGGTGTTATTATTTTAGGTGTACTGAAAATGCCATCAGAGCAGTTGGACGATAAAGAGTGCACAAATCATTGCCAGAGTTCTTCTGACAATCTCAATACACCTTCTTTAATCCGGACTATACCGTCGGTTCCGGAATTTCACCGGACCCCGCGCTTTCGCGCCCGCGGACTGTCACCGCCGATCGGGAATTTCACCCTGCCCTGAAGACATTACGACTATTCAGTTGTTTGAAAGAGTATAGCATACGGAAAAAGCGGAGTCAAGCTCAGCTGTTAAACGCCGTAATATTCGCCTCGTTCAACGTGAAATCATAATAATTTAAATCCTCCCGCTTCGTCCAGCCGATCTGTTTCCAGAACGCGTTTCCGATATCGTTTTTCGTGAAAGCGATCAGCGACACTTTATTGATGTTTTCCGCCTTTAACGCCTCCATGCAGAATACCACCATCGCCTTCCCGATGCCGCGCATCCGCCAGTCCTCCGCTACGCACACGTGGTAAAGGCATCCCCTTCTGCCGTCGTGACCGCAGAGGATCGCGCCCACAATCCTGCCATCTTCCACCGCCACCACACTAATGTCTGGGTTCCTCTCAAGAAAACGTGCCACACCCTCTCTGGAATCGTCCAGACTTCTTATTGCAAATCCCTTAATTGACATCCAGAGCGCCTTCACGCCGTCGTAATCTTCTATCGTCATTTTGCGTATCATATGTATTCTCCGTTTTTCCATATTATGTTAACCTCTTTGGCAGATTTTAGTCCAGCAGCCCGTATATCTGATACATGGAAAGCATATTTTGAAGCGCAAGCTTTCTGCCTGTCATCTGCCTGTATGTCGCTGTCTTTGTTTTTCCTTCCGCTTTCAGCGTTTCCATTTTTTCCGAAACAGTCCCGTATTCCTCCTGAACCGCCTGCAGCATTTTTTCAAATTTTTCCTCCCGCTCAGACATCTTTTTCCCTCCGTCTCTTCTTCTGGCGCGGTCGCATGTTATGTAAACTACTCGCCCACCAATTCCACCACCGTGTACCCGTGCCCCACATAGGGCAGAAACTTCTCCAAGACATCCTTCATCCGCAGCTTCAGACTCGATGTGTTCACGCAGGGGTGGCAGCCCACAAACTCATCCTGCAAAAGTTCGCTGTCGATCAGAAGCCTTACCCTGTGTTCCTTGTCGTTCATCAGCCCCATCACGCTCACAGACCCCGGCGTGATGTCCAGAAATTCTTCCATATACTCTGCCTCCGCAAAGGACAGCCGGGACACGCCGAGCTGGGCGGAAAGCTCCTTCGTCTTAAACTTTTTTAAGCCCGGCATCATCAGCAGATAAAAGTCCGTCTTCTGCCTGTTACATAAAAAAAGATTTTTGCAGATGTGAATGCCCAGAGCCTCATCCACACCATGGCAGTCATCCACGGTCGCCGCCGCCTCATGGTCCACACGCAGATAAGATATTTTCAGCTTTTCAAGCAGTTCATATACCGCAATTTCTTTTAAAAGTCTACCTTTAGGTGAGGGTTTTATGTCAACTGGCGTTCTTGACATCTCACGCGCCTGCAAGCCCTCTTTTTCTTCCTGTGTCTCCATTCTTCTTTCCTCACTCCATCTCATAATACAGACAGCCCTCTAATACCCGAACATCCCCTCCAGAGACTCGTCCTCGTCGATCCACTGCTGCACTGGAATCACCCGGTACTCATCCTCGGTATCTCTCACATACACCGTCTCGATCCCCGCATTGATGATCTGCCTCTTGCACATGGAGCAGCTGCAGGAGTTTTTCACATACTCCCCTGTCTCCGCCTCCACCCCGGTCAGATACATGGCGCTGCCGATCATTTTGTCTCTCGACGCGCTGATGATCGCATTGGTCTCCGCGTGAACGCTGCGGCACAGTTCATACCGCTCACCCCTCGGAATTTCCATCTTTTGACGGATACACTCTCCCATGTCAGTACAGTTTTTCCTGCCTCTGGGCGCGCCCACATAACCCGTCGAGATCACCTCGTCATTTTTCACAATCACCGCACCGTAATGCCGTCTGAGGCACGTGGAACGCTGTGCCACCACTTTTGCCAAGTCCAGATAATAATTTACTTTGTCTCTTCTCTCCATCATACTGTCTCCCCTCTTTTGCAATGCAATGTTCTTTTTACGGGCAATCTGTCGTTCAGTCCATAAACATCCTGATCCCTGCAAACATATTGTGTAGTCTGTGTTCGTCAAAGGGCAGATACTCGGCAATTGTAAGCCCCACAATATCAGACTGCCCTTCGATAACACGCAGCACCTCAGATAGTTTTTCCAACGTCATTTTTCCCCCGCCGGAACCATCTCCGACCAATTCGGGATTGGCAAAATAGGTAGAATGGAATAACTGCTCATCGAGAACGTCTATATCTAAATGAACCAGTACATGATCAAATTTGCGGAGAAACACTCCGATTTCTTCATTGGAAATAAACTCCTGCGTCTGGATTTTATAATTGACCCCCACGTCGTCCAGAAACTTTTGCTGATACTCATGCAGGCTCTGCAGACCCACATACAAGATTTCGTCTGGCTTAAATTTGGGGTTCATCATCAAATCAGACAAAACGCTGTCACCATACCCGATCAGTGAACCAAGCACCATGGCATGTGCGTTTGGATAGCCGTCCTTTACCGTGGAGACATCGGGGTGCGAGTCAATCCAGATAATGCCTGTATTTTCGTATTTTCCGTGCAGATAATCAAACGGCGCCTGAGAAACCATACAGTTGCCCCCGATGGTAATGATCCTGTCGGGATTTTCCGCCTCAATTTTCTTCATTGCGTCCTTAATGCCGCTTAAGACTTCCTCTTTCCCGTAAATGCCCTCCGTAATCTTTTTCTCCATTCCGTCCGGCGGCGTGATTTCCACTTTGATAAGCGGCTGATTATCATTTCGCGGCAGAATATGTGCCATCAAATTTGCACCGAAAAAATAGGTGTCCAAACCGCCGCTTACATAATCCGGATATAGCAGTCTGATTGTTTTCATTTAGCGTACCCCCTCCATCTCTTCCCGCTTCCTCCTATACGCCAGTTCCACAGGCAGGTCATTCCAAAGCTCCGTCCTCGTCCCATACTTTTTAAGTTTTTCCAGAACCAATGTATCCGGGTCGGGATACACGATAAAATCGTCCTCCTCCCCCATCTCCGGGCGCACCGCAAACGCAAGCTGTTCCGTTTCCACCGAAAACTGCGCATTCACACCCTCCTTATTTCCCCTCGCGTCGAGTCTGAACCACTTTTGGCAATCCCTGCTGTACACCCCGTTCAATCCGTGATAAATCAGAACAGGAGCCGTTTCGTCATCCAAGATTAACCTCTGATAGCAAAAACCTGCCGGAATGGTTTGATAACGCAATATGGCAGCAAGCAAATGCGATTTCGCAAAGCAGATTCCGTGACCGGCGCCCAGCACCTCCGAAGCGGTACAGGTAATTTTATTCTCACCTATGTCTGCCGAATGTGAAATATGGTCCCGGACAAATTCATAGACATTTCTGATGAAGCGCAGCTCATCTTCTGCCTTTTGAAACAATGCGTCAGACAACTCTGCCACCGTCTCATTATCATAATCGATCACATTGTCACATTTCAAATATTCTTCTATTGAATCCGAGTATGGAACAATGTTCATCGTTTTAGTTCCTTTCTCAATATAATCTCCAAAACCTCCCCCGGCAGCAACAGCGAGCCGCAGTCCGCATACCCGTTCTTCCGATAAAAAAACTGTGCCTGCTCGCTCGACAGAGTGGAAGTCAATACCATTTCATAACCGCAATCCGCCATTTCCTTCTCCCAGAAATCGAGCAGACGACCGCCATATCCTTGCGCTCTGTACTCTTCCAAAACATACAGCATATTCATAAACGGTATCTCATCCCAGAACAGATTGTACCGCAGCCAACCGATAAAGCCGCCCTTTTCATACAGCAGCAATATCCTTTTCGCGCAGATTGCGTTTTGCAGTTCTGATTCACTGATATGCTTATCGTACCCCTTCATTGCTTCAAAATCCCTCTCATCTGCATACCGAATCATAACGACAACCACCTTTCAAAACAGTTTCTATTAAGTTTACATAACACGCCATAAGTAAAGACCATATACAGCTATTCTACCGCCTCGTATTATTTCCATGGACGCTTTCGTCCCGTCCATCCCATTTCCTTCCAATACTTCGCATCCCTCTCGTTAAAGCCCTTCCTCTGCATCAGATGCATGGCAAAAAACCAGACTCTTGTCTTGATTCCCGGTTTTACTTTTCCATGCCGCTTCCTGATCTTTTCCGCCAGCGCGGTAGTCGCTTTATCAATCGAAGCCCGCTTCTTTGCACTGACGCCCTTCCATGTAATTGCGGCAACGCCTTTCCCGTATCGGTATATTTTCCCGACGCCCCAGAAAAACAAGCTGTCCGCCATATCTTTATTGGTCGAGCTAAGACCAGCTCCCGCCGCTGTGGAAATGCAGACGCCCTGCTTGTGAAACATGGACTTTTCCGGGCGGTGCACCATCCACCGATACCCGTAATGGTCTAAAAACGCTTTCATGGCGCCCGTCGCGTGATACACATAGACCGGGCTTGCCAGAATGATCACATCCGCCTCATCCATCGCGCTTGTGATTGGCGAAATTGCCTCGTAGTGCGGGCATTTTTTCTCACTCTCCATAAAGCACTGGTTACAGCCCACACAGAATCTGTCAAAATCCCGCGGCAGGAAAAACTCCCGACACTCCCCGCCGATTTTTTCGCCCAGCGCGTGCGCGATATGGTAGGTGGAGCCTTGGTGGCTCTGCCCGTGTATGATAACTGTCTTCATAAACTGTCGCTCCCTCACCCTAACACCATCCAGATAAAACTAACCGTCGAAAACAGATTGCAAATACAGTGAAACAGTATACTTATGTAAAAATTCTTTTTCCTATACGCGACATACATCACCGGCGCAAACGCCAAGATACGAAATATATTGTTAAACGGCAGCCAGAAATGATAGAGCGAAAACAGAACCGTTATCAGAATCGGCGTGAGCGGACCCTGCTTTTCGTAATGGGACGTCAGATATCCCCGGAAAAACAGTTCCTCCGTAACCGGTCCGACAATGACGTTAAAAACACCGTAATAAATGCAGGTCAGCACTAGGACCGGTCTGGAAAAAGATGCCAAATATCCGTAATCTGTCCAGTCAAAACCTGCAGGCAGATTTTGAAGCACGACGCTCCTTATCCCGGCAAAAATCTGGTTCTCGACAGGCGCCACAAAGGCGGACAGCAGCCCTGCCACCCCAAAGAATACAAACGCAATGGCAAACGCCTTCCACCAAGCCATCTTTTCCTGTCCCACAAAAGCGCTTTTCAGAGAATATGCGCCATATTCCTTTTTGCTTGCAGACAAAATGAAACCCAGTTCTATCGGCGCTAAAGTGAAAGTTCCCAGAATACAAAACAGCAGGATATACGGCATGTTGCAAACATGCCCCAGAATCAGATAACCGCCGCTAAGTACTGCCGTGGGTATGAAAATCCTGAGTAAAAGCCCTTTTGTATCTATTTGAATTATTGCAGTCAAAACCATCCCTTCCCTGTTCCTGTCGCCCAGCTTTCTCTCCGCCCGTCTCAGCCTCTCCAGACAACTACTTCCTCATTCCGTTACTCCCTGTGTACATACATCCGCGACAGTTCCGCTTCCCCGTCCCCCTGCGCCATGCAGAAAAACTCCCAGCCGTACCGCTCATAAAAGGAGTCATGGTCTGTCAGAAGGTAAAGCGTATCGACGCCCCTCTCTTTCATATCCGCGCAGACACCGTTTAGCAGCGCGCCGGCAACGCCCCTGCCGCGCCGGTCTTCCTCCGTATAGACAGCGCAGACGTTGGGCGAAAGGTCTTTTCTGTCGTGAAAATCATTCTCAATCACACCAAGTCCACCTATGATCCTGCCCTCCTCCACCGCCACATACCACTGAGGGAACGGCTTTTCCCCGGTAAGGCTCTCCTCCATACTTTCCAGATATGCCGCAAGAGGAACACCCCATTTTTCGTGAAACCACTTTGCCGCCTGTTCCTTGATTTCCGGCTGGTTCGCCAGCCATATGATTTGATAATCCATTTTCCCCTCCTCTAAATATACGCAATCGGAAGCGCAACCAGATTCTCCCGCAGATACGTCTTTTGGTCTATGAGGCAGAGAACAACGCCCATGCCCCGCTGTTTCCCGCTCACCTTATCGAGAACAGGATTCGCCGCCCCCATCGTTGCCTTGGGATTTGCTGACATCTTAATTTCAACGGGATAAAGCACACCATTTTCTTCGATGACAAGGTCAATTTCATTTTCGCCGCCCGCGTTTTTATCCCTGCCTCTATAATAGAAAATGCTGAACCTATAATTCATCCCCTCATTCGCATAAGATTTCAATATTTCCGATACCATAAAAGTTTCAAACATATTGCTCGCAACGGCAGAACATTTCAGTGCGTCAGCCGTCAGCCATCTTGTGAGATAACATGCCAGCCCCGTATCCCTAAAATAAATCTTCGGCGTTTTCACAGCTCTGTTCAGCGCCGATGCGCTATATGGCTGCAAAAGAAATACGATTCCCGTCCGCTCCAGAATGGAGATCCATGTTTTGACAGTCGGCTCACTTACGCCCACCTCGCCGGCAATATTTGCGTAATTCAGCATCTCGCCCGTCCTCGCGGCGACAGCCGTAAGAAACTTCGTAAAGGTAATGCTGTCCGCGGAAATCAGCTCGTTGATATCTCTCTCAAGATAGGTTGAGACGTAGGAGGCATAATACTCCTGCCAGTCCCTTTCCACGTCATACAGTTCGGGATACGACCCCCTGTGTATGGTTTCCCACAAATCCGTATAGGGCTTCAGCTCTTTTTCCCGTTCTTTCAGATATTCCGCCGTAGGGACAAAATGTCTGTTAAACGTCACGCCATGTATTTCCCGCATGGACAGCCCGGCAAGCTCCGTGATGGAAACCCTCCCCGCAAGGGACTCGCTCATCCCCTTCATCAGCTCCAGCTTCTGCGACCCTGTCAGAATAAACATGCCTCTTTCTTCCGTCTCGTCAACGATGCGCTTAATCTCTTCCAGAATGCCGCTTTCCTTCTGTACCTCGTCAATAAATAAGGGACAGGGATTGTTCAAAAAAAAGAGTCCCGGTTCTTCTTTCGCCTGCATTCTCACTAATCTATCATCAAAATTCGCCCTGTTGTATTCGGGAAATTCATGCTTGATAAGCGTTGATTTTCCAACCTGTCTGGCTCCTGTGACAAGTGTACATTTGCTGCCCGAAACCCGGTTTTTTAATACAGTTGCAACCGCCCGCTCTATATACGACACACTCCGCCCTCCTTTGGCAAATCTAAAATTAAATTTTATATTATACAAAGAAGACGGGTTTGTCAAATTTTCTTCGCCCTTATCAGCAAAAAATCCGGTTTATGCAGCAAATCCCTATATTCCGGATGCGCTTTCAACATGTCCTCATCCGGCAGCGGCTCAATCATTTTTTCAATCACAAAACCCTCATCAATCAATGTATTCACAATCGTTGAAAAAGTTCTATGATATTTTTTCACATGGTCTACAAACCATACACACTCTCTTTCACCCTCAATGCCATAGTCTGCCAGATTTAAATAGACCTTCTTTCCGTTTTCGTCCCTTGTCCATCTGTCGCCTCCGGAGTGACAGGTGCACAGCGGATTCTCTCATTCTCTCTGATCTTTCTGTATCCCTCGAAAAAAGTTTCATTATCATATATGTTCTGCTTCGCCATATTGCGTCAAACCTTCCCTCTGAAAACACCCGCACGCATAACTATACATCATAAATGCATAATATACAACTTCTTTTTCTGTTTATGCATAATTATCACAAATATTCATATAAATTATGCATAAATTTACACTTGCATTCTTGCCCGTCCTGTTGTATATTGTTTTAAGTACAGACGCGGTCCGCCGTTTTCCGGCAGACGCTGTGTGCCGGTCAGATAACCGTAACAATAAAAGTATAATACATATTTCAAATGGAGGAAACGAAAATGAAAGAAAAAGTAGTTCTTGCGTATTCCGGCGGACTTGATACGACCGTTATCATCCCCTGGTTAAAGGAAAATTTTGACTATGAAGTCATCTGCGTGTGCGGCAACTGCGGGCAGGCGGAGGAGCTTGACGGTCTTGAGGAACGCGCCCTCTCAAGCGGCGCATCCAAACTCTACATCGAGGATCTGACCGACGAGTTCTGCGACGACTTTATCATGCCCTGTGTACAGGCGCACGCTGTCTATGAAAACAAATACCTGCTTGGCACATCCATGGCAAGACCCGTGATCGCCAAGAAGTTAGTCGAGATCGCCCGCAAGGAAGGCGCTACCGCCATCTGCCACGGCGCTACCGGCAAAGGCAACGACCAGATCCGTTTCGAGCTGGGCATCAAGGCGCTTGCTCCCGACTTAAAGATCATTGCCGCATGGAGAAATGAAAAGTGGACCTTAAACTCCCGTGAGGAGGAAATCGAATACTGCAAACAGCACGGCATCAACCTTCCCTTCTCCGCGGACTCCAGCTACAGCCGCGACCGCAATCTCTGGCACATCAGCCACGAGGGTTTAGAGCTGGAAGACCCTGCCAACGAGCCCAACTACGAGCACCTGCTTGTGCTCGGCACCACGCCCGAGAAGGCTCCCGAGGAAGGCGAGTACGTGACCATGACCTTTGAGAAGGGCATCCCCACTTCCGTAAACGGCAAGAAGATGAAAGTTTCCGAAATTATCGCCACTTTAAACGAGCTGGGCGGCAAGCACGGCATCGGCATCGTCGATATCGTGGAAAACCGCGTGGTCGGCATGAAGTCCCGCGGCGTGTACGAGACGCCCGGCGGCACCATCCTCTACGAGGCGCACCAGCAGCTTGAGGAGCTGAGCCTCGACCGCGACACTTACGCTTTAAAGGCTGACCTCGGCAACAAATTCGCGCAGGTGGTCTACGAGGGCAAGTGGTTCACCCCGCTTCGCGAGGCGCTGCAGGCGTTTATCGAGTCCACACAGCGGTATGTGACCGGCGAAGTGAAGTTCAAGCTCTACAAGGGCAACATCATCAAGGCAGGCACCACCTCCCCGTACACGCTCTACAACGAGAGCATCGCCTCCTTCACCACCGGCGACCTTTACGACCACCACGACGCGGAGGGCTTCATCAACCTCTTCGGCTTGTCCTGCAAAGTCCGCGCCATGAAGATGCAGGAGCAGGGCGAGAAGCTGCTCTGATTGCATACACAATCCGCATTTTCTGTCCTCGTGACAGACTTGCCCTATGCGGCTATCAAAAACACCCCGTACCGTTCTTTGAGGGAACCCTGCGGGGTGTTTTTGTCTTTTTTTTTTCACCCAAATGTGGTATGATGTACGCGACAGCAATGAAAAAATATTTTGCGAGACTGCACTGCATAGTAACCGCTCAGATTATAGATAAATGGGGCAGTCAATCTGCTCTCCGAAACACAAAAGGGATTTTCTTGTACAAATGGACGTAATTACACTCATTACTATATATTTAGCAGTTGTAAACTTCATAAGCTTCACCGTAATGGGCATCGATAAGCTCAAAGCGAGAAAACGCGCGTGGCGAATCCCCGAGGCGACTCTTTTCGTGCTCGCCATCATCGGCGGCAGTGTCGGCTCGATCATCGGTATGCACCTGTTCCGCCACAAGACGAGGCACTGGTATTTTCTCTACGGGATGCCCGCCATCCTGCTGATACAGATACTGATCGTGGCTGCGCTTCTCTCTTCCCCGATCGAATTTATGATTCTCTGACCAGACAAATACTGGCAAAATAATCCGGAAACCTTTCTGTCTCCCGAAAGTCTTTCAAAAATATAATAATTATGGAGGGTTCTATATGCATATAGCGGTTTGTGATGATAATATTGCGGACAGGAAACAGATGGAGCGGCTCCTCGGGCGCGCCTCCGACAGACGGCTTCACACGACAGGCGTACTCTATATTGATTCCTACGGAAATGTGGAGGCGGTTCTGCGTTCTCCCATGCTCTACGACGCCTTTTTCATAGACATGACGAACGGACCTGTGAACGGCTTCCAGCTTGCGAGAAAACTGATCGACGCGGGCGTTGTGGCGCCCATCGTGCTGTGTATCTCCTCCATCGACTACCCTTCCGTCATCAAAGCCGCGCTCGCCAAAGTGCCGGACGACGTCACGGAAGCTTCCAACCACGATATCCTGCGCAGACAGCTCCAGAAGCAGATTCTCTATCTGAACAAACCGATCAAGGTGAACGAACTGGATGAGATGCTGGATCACGCGCAGAGCCTGAAGGCGGAAACGATTCCCACCATAGAACTGCGCGGTGAGAAGGACACGCTCTATGTCCACGAGGACGAAATTCTCTACGCGGTGAAAAGCGGCAACTATCTCCATGTGGTGCTGACAGAGGGGCGCACGCTCGACATCTTAAGCACCCTGCCCAATCTCCACGCGCAGCTTTCCATGTTCACCCATTTTGTCATGATTTCCGAGCGCTGTTTAGTTAACATAACTTCCATAGAAAAGTTTTCCATGTTAAAGCTTATTATGAAGGATGGGAAAACATTTTCTGTGTCGCCGCTGGAACTGCCGAAAGTAAAAAAGGCACTGAAATCATAGCGTCACAATCACCCCGCCGTCGTTGGCATACATGCTGCTGACCCCGGCGGTATCCATAACCAGAATCCGTTTATAGGAGGCACGTTTCTCCATCAGACCGCGCATAAACTCCGCCCGCTCCGGGCAGTTGCAGTGGGTGATCATGAGCGTCCTCTCCTCCGGGTTCTTCACGTCAGCAACGAGACAGTCCGCCATTTTGGCAAGCGCCTTGTTGATGCCGATCGCCTGTCCCTTCTGCTCAATGACGCCCCAGTTTCCCACCATCACAGGTTTGATATTTAAGGTAGATGCCACCAGCGCTTTCACGCTGCTCAAGCGTCCGTTCTTTCTGAGGGTTTCCAGATTATCCAGCACAAAATAGGTGCGCATCTCCCGCTTAAAGGTCTCTACCGCCTTCACCGTCTCCTCAAAGCCGAGCCCTGCCTCCTTGCAGGCGATAATCTTTTCCACCAGCTGAGTCTCCCCACAGCTTGCGGACTCAGAATCCACCACATGAATCTTCTTCTCGCCGTACTTTTCGCTGTAGAGACTTTTGCCCAGCTCCGCGCTGTTATAACTGCCGCTCAGATGAGAAGAAAGGGTCACCACATAAATTTCCTCCGCCCCGTCATGGTACGCCTCCCGAAATCTCTCCGGGGAAGGGCAGGACGATTTCGGGCAGAGCGGGTAATCCGCTACCTTCTGCAAAAATTTCTTCTGATTAAAGTTCTCGTCGTCCTGAATGATATAATCGCCCACTTCCAATCCCAGCGGGACGATCTCAAATCTGCTGTCATTTTTATATTCTTCGGGCAGCTCACAGCAGCTGTCCACCACAATTTTATAACTCATAAAGCCTCCGCAACCGTTTCACATAGTTTCCATTACTACTTATACTATCATAGAATACCCAATTATGCAAATCAAACAACCAACTAAATTGAATAGGCTTTACACTTGTCCGCAAAACCGCTATAATTATTATACCAATTAATAATCATATCAATTAAAAGGCGGTGAAAGGATGGTAGCAGATATGGGAATGACAAATAAACAGTTTCAAGGTTTTATCCGACTTGCTTTAGGATGGCTCGAAAAGGCTTTGGAAGAATCGCCGGACAATAAAAATCTTCAGGCATTAAAAGACATATTTCAATCCATGTTAGAAGATGACTAAAACGAAAAAATAAGCAGAATAAAAATAGGAAAGCAGAAGGGCTGCACATGATTTCATTGCAGATAAAAAACATCAAACAATTTATGAACCAGTTCCTGGCTGGGGACGCCTTCGACTCCTTTTTGCTGGAACATGCCTCCATCAGCACCTACAACACGTTCACGATAGACGGGCGGGAAAACCGGGCGTTCTACACGTCCGAGGAATGGGAGGACGGGGAAACGCGCCCCTATGAATTTACACAGTGGAAAAAGATACGCCCCGTCTGCTTTGATCTGATCAAGGGAAAGCGCACGCCTGCGGCATTTCATTTCGTGCTGCACCTGATCCCCGAATACACGGCGTCCCTTCTGGAAAAGGACGATACCGCCGTGATGCCGGATCAAGTGAAGGCTTTTGTGCTCAACATAAAATACGACGGCGCTGCCCTCACGCTCATCACCGGCACCGCCTTCCACACTTTTCTCATGGACAGGACGCCGGACGCGGTCTGGGACAGAGCCGTCAGACAATTTTTAAACAAAAAACAGATTGAATACGATGAGATATAAATTTATGATATCTGCGCAATATTGCAGTATTGAGAAAAGTTTCTCAATTACCACCACTGGTAATAATGGAGGGAAAACTCCGCAGCCGCCATCACCATAGCGAACAGGAGCATCATGATCATCATCAGAATCGCCGGAAAGTCATACACAAACTTGCATTTCTCCGCGTTGCTTTTATGATTTTCCACCAGAATCTCCACGCCAAGCAGGACAAAAACCACGGGCCAGAACCGGAAGATCAACTCATAGTGCAGCGTCGGAACCACCATATGTAAGAGGAAGAGCACGCCGAACAAAATCAGCGTCATCCCGAAAGTTACAGAGCCGACCCGGCGGGTTCGCAGCGTCCCGGATTCCTCCCTGTACAAATCCTTTTCCTGCATATCCATAGTCTACTCCCCCCCCTGCTCATTTTTTTGCACATTCTCCGTATCAGCTCGCCGCTCTTCTATAACCTCCCCGGGCAGCGCCGCAGGCTTTCTATAATCGTCCGCCTCACTCCTCCTGTCAGTTTCCGCAGACTCAAATTTCTTTCCGCGAAGCAGCGACACGCCGAACCAGATGATCGCAATTGCTATGACAGCCCTCGGCAGCCTGTCTCTCGTGAAATAATAGATATCCCGCATAATCGGATTGTCCCAGCCCACGTAGCTTCTCACCATGCCAAAACCCAAATCCCACAGCATACAGACGCCCAGCACAATGCAGACCACCGCCGCAATGTTGCGGTTTCTCTTATTCATGTTCAGCTTAAAGCGGCTGGTATCCCACGCACCGATACCGAAAAGGTATTCGTCCTCCAGTGCCGCGAACTGTGCCGCGTCCATCCCGCCGATGTTGTTGGCATGGAAAAAAGCGTATATGTAGAGCGTGACGGGAAACACCGCCAGCACAGCGAGTTGTGTGATCGAGACGACGGCGATCATCCCCATAAAACCAAGCATAAAGCTCAGTCCCATCTTCATCAGCCCCATATACATATGCCCTGCCCCCGGGCAAAGGGAAAATACAAACAGCCAAAATCTGTTCTTCTGCTTTTTCATCTCATCAATCCTCCCAAGTTTTATAATTTGTAATCTTTTCCGATAGATTTCTAAAATACTTCTTTCTCGCGTTCACTCTCTCCTGCCCCGCCTGATACCGTCTCCATGTTCTCTCGATATCCCGCTGTGTCTCAAGCACGTCCCGCTCCCATTCGTCCAAGCTCTCCGTTTCCTCTTCATACAGCGTTTCCAGAATACCGGACTGTGGCATCTGCGGCGTTTCCACCCCGTCCACAGGCACGAGGAAAAGTACCGCCAGAGCCGCCGCCATCCCTACCAGAACTTTAGCACGGTAAGAAAAAAGCGCGCGCTGCCTTTCCCTCCGTTTGCCCTCCTGTATGTGCGAAAACACGTTTCCCTTCAAGTGTCCCGGCGCATGCAGCAATTCGTGCCGTTCAACCGTCTCAATCAGCCGCGCCAGTTCTTCCTCAGTCAAAGGAGCCGGGAGGGAAACGTCATATCTATTCAGTTTTTTTCTCTCTTCCGTCATATTATGTATCATGCGCCCTTCTCCTTTTCATACATCCTGCGAAGCATACTTCTCGCCCTGTAAATCTGCGTCTGTATGGTCTTTTTCTTAACGCCCCTCTGTTTCGCGATATCGCCAGCGTCCAGTTCATCATAGTAGTAAGCTTTGGCGATCGCATCGTAAGGCGGCTTTAGGGACAGGCATCTGGATAGCAAGGTTTCCCGCACCTCCTTTTCCAGACAGATGCTCTCCGGCGTCTGCTGTGCTGCCGCCTCGTTCCCTTCGGCAGCCGCCGCACCCCTGTCGGGAGACATTTCCCCGTCCGGCGCTCTCGCACTGTCAAAGCCAAGATCAGCCGTTGGAATACTGCGGCGCCCCGCACTCTGGAGATAGTCCAGACACTTGTTTGTGGCGATCCGGCAGACCCAAGCCTTTTCGTGCCTGCCGTCGAACTCCCCCAGATGACTGTAGACCGACAAAAACGTTTCCTGTGCCAGATCCTCGGAGGCAAAATAATCTGCTGTCATCTTATAACATATTGAAAAAACAAGATGCTGGTAAGAATCAATCAGCGCTGACAATTGTTCTTCCCTGTTGATGGTATCTGCCTCCTTTCCTGCTCGGTTTTGATACTCGTAAATCCGCGCACCTATATATTATAACGGGAAAGGAGACCATTAGTCTTCAAAAAGAGATATGTTTTAGAAAAAAAAAGAGAATTGTACGTTTTCCACTCAATTTATATATTTAAATATCCTAACAGGATTTTCCGCCTCATCCTCAACCCAAATACACGAATACTGGTTTTTCCTGTTAAAAACTATGGAAAACCTTGAAAAGTCAAAATATATCACAGTATAAGCTGATTAATACCTATGGTATCAGCACAGGTCAGCTTGATCGCCTGCGCAAAAATGAGAGCGTAAGCACAAATACATTGGATAAGCTCTGCTGTATTTTAGGCTGTACGCTCTACGATATTGCTGAATATATAGAATCATCTGATGAAAATCATCCGCATTAACGCGGGCGCTCCACTCATTTTTTCGTCTTCGGCTTAAAAGTAAGACTTGCCAGATACCCGAACACAAGCGCCGCCGCACACCCAACTGCCCCGGTCTTGAAACCACCCTGAAACAGACCGATAAAACCGTTCTCATCCACAGACTCCTTCACGCCCTTCATCAAAATATTGCCGAAGCCGAGAAGCGGCACGCTGGCGCCTGCCCCTGCGAACTCCATAAACGGCTCGTACCACCCGACAAAGCTGATCGCCGCTCCCACGCAGACAAGGAGCACCATCACCCTGCCCGGCAACAGCTTGGTCTTTTCGAGAAGAATCTGCACAAGCGCACAGATCAGTCCGCCCACCCAAAATGCATTGATATAATCCATCGTCTTTTCCTCCATATCGAAACGTCTTATTGCCGTTAGTTTCTGCCATTTGGAAAAGATTATGCACCGTGTTTATATGCTTTCGTGTTTTCACGCTGTTCGGAAACCGGCTGCGATCTGCTCGACGATTTCACGAATCTGCAGTCCGTCGCACTCTACCGTCATATCGGCGTATTTTTCGTAGAGCGGCTGCCGCTCCTCATACAGCCCGTCCAGATCCTGCCCGTCCCTCAGGGTCACACCGCGCTCGGTCAGATCGCCGAGCCGCTCCCTGATTTCCTCCAACGGAAGGGACAGATACACCACTGTTCCCATCTGCTTATAATGCGTCATCGCATTCTCGCCGTAAACCGCGCTGCCCCCGGTGGCAATCACCGTCCGCTCGCTCTCTATGGATTCGCCCACAGCCTCCTCCAGCCTCCAGAAACCTTCCACACCACGCTCCTCTATAATCTCGTGCAGAAGCTTTCCCTCCCAGCTCTGAATCACTAAATCCGCATCCACAAAGGCATAGCCGAGCCTCTTTGCCAACACCACGCCCACCGTACTTTTTCCCACGCCGGGCATACCTATCAAAATGATATTATCCTTATTCATAACTTATGTAAACCTTTCATGTCATTTTCATCTCGCCGGATTAAGTTATGTAAACCTTTTGACGGCGCAAATCTATACATTATGTAAACTACAATCCCGCGCAAATACTCTCTATTTCAGGTACGCCAGAACCTCCACCTCGCAGAGCACATCCTTCGGGAGCTGCTTCACAGCCACACAGCTTCTCGCCGGCCTCTCGGTGAAATACTTCTCGTACACCGCGTTGAATGCCGCAAAGTCCGCCATCTCCGCCAGAAAACAGGTAGTTTTTACCACCTTTGTGTAGTCCGTACCCGCCTCCGCAAGAATCGCTCCCACGTTCTTCATTGCCTGCTCCGCCTGCTCGGTCACATCCTTGCCCTCAATCTCCCCCGTTGCCGGGTTAATCGGAATCTGCCCCGATGCAAAGAGGAAGTCCCCCGCAATGATTCCCTGTGAATACGGTCCAATCGCCGCCGGCGCTTTGTCAGTTGATACTTTAGTTAACATAATATTTTCCTCTCTTTCTTTTTTCTTTTCACTCTACTCTCCAAATCTCGCCTTCACATAGAAGCCTCTGGCATTCTCGATGACTTCCGTCACCACGCCCTCCCGCTCTGTCATCCGCTCTCTGAAAGGGAAGTTGCCCGACATGGCAAGGGACGGATCTATTGTATAATAATAATTGCTGGGAAGAACGCCCTCTGTCACCGTCACCCGGTCGCCCTCCTTCAAAAGCCCCGGACGTTCCATCTTAAACTCCATTTCCCTCATGTCAACCCCTGCTTCCCCAAGTCCTTAATCTAATAACTTATTTATAGAAAAATTCATTTACCGAATAAATCGCTGTGTGTTCCGGTTCTGGACAGCGTCAGCACCAGCACATCATCTTCAATCCGATAAATGAGAAGCCAGTCCGACTGGATATGACATTCCCTGTATCCGACCCAATCGCCTGTCAACTCGTGGTCCCTATTCTTCTCCGGCAGTATTTCGCCCCGTGATAAAGCACGGATAATGTCATCCAATAAATCAATGTTCAGATTACGCTTAACCGCCATTTTGTAATCCTTCTTAAATTTTGTTGTCCAGACAATATCACGCTTCATCTTTTCAGCTCCCGAAGAGCTTCCTCAACATCAGAATAGCGCTTTACGTTCGGGTCATGCGCAATACGTTCCGCCTCCAGCATTGCCGCGATGGTTTCCCTGTTTGGCTGTTCAAGCTTCACATCAAAAGGAAAACCACCGGCACGGAGAGATTGTCGCAAAAAAACATTGATAGCAGTGGTAAGGTTCATGCCTAATTCGCTGTACAGACTTTCACACTGCTTTTTGATGTCGCTGTCCATGCGAACGCTGAAATTTGTTGTGCCCGCCATAATATCAACCCCTTTCGCAATTCATTGTATTTATATTATATGCGATTTGCAACGCAGAAGCAACTCAATAGACAGAAAACTTTCCGGCAGTTTCTTCCGCTTCAGTATAGATTGTACATTTTCCGGTATACATTGCAATCCGGATCACATTGTAATATGTTAGAATTCATTGATATATGTCGAAATGAAGTGCGAGATGATCAGACGAAAAGCGAAAAAGAGAAATAACGCAAACAGCGATACCCAGTGGCAGGCATTTCTGGAAAACGAGGCGGAGGCGAACCGGTATGCCGCGAAGTGCCTTGCCGTGTGCGCCGGAGTGGGCGCTCTTGCATGGCTGTTCAATCTTCTGGGCATTTTTATCATTCCGGCTGTAATCATGAATATCGGTATGCCCTTCACCATTTTGTTTTTTCTGATACCGACACTGCTTTGCAAGATTACGGACTGTACCTCTTACTGGCTCAAGTATGTGATTGTTATCTGCGGTATTGTCAGTATTTTTATCCTGTCAGCCGCCATGCCCAAACACGGCGTACTTGCATGGGCGGTACCTATCGTTTTAAGTTGTCACTATTATTCCAAAAAGCTGACGAACTTTACTCTTGTGGCATCTTGGATTCTCTTTTCTGCTTCCATCTATCTTGGCATGTACATCGGGGAGGGAGATCTGAACCTGTTGATCACGGAGCCGGATATTTCCAAGCGGATCATCACCGGAAAAATGTTGTTTGAAGCGTCGCTTTTCTTTGTATTTCCGCGCGCTCTGATCATGCTCGGTCTCTCCTCCATATGCACCACCGTTGCCGGAAGAACAAGACGACTTCTGGAAAAACAGATCCGGGACAGCGAAGAGCGCCAGCGCATCTCCACAGAACTTGACGTGGCGACCCGGATTCAGGCGGATATGCTGCCCTGCATTTTCCCCGCCTTTCCGGAACGTCCCGAGTTTGACATTTACGCCACCATGAACCCTGCAAAAGAAGTGGGCGGCGACTTCTACGACTTCTTTATGGTGGACGAGACGCATCTCGCCATTGTGATTGCAGACGTTTCGGGAAAAGGCGTGCCTGCCGCCCTCTTCATGGTGATCGGCAAGACGCTGATAGGCGACCACACCAAACCCGGTGCGGATCTGGGTGAGGTCTTCTCGGAAGTCAACGAACTGCTCTGCCGCTCCAACAGCGAAGGCTTGTTTGTCACAGCCTTCGAGGGCGTTCTCGACCTTGTGACAGGGGAATTTTCTTTTGTCAACGCGGGACACGAGATGCCCTTTATTGCGAGAGTGGGCGGCGTCTATGAGGTGTATAAGCTGCGCCCCGGCTTCGTGCTGGCAGGCATGGAAGACATGGTATATCAGAGCGGCAGCATACAGCTTGCGCCGGGCGACAAAATTTTCCAGTACACGGACGGCGTGACCGAGGCAACCAACACGAACTACGAGCTTTACGGCATGGATCGCCTTTCCGAAGTGCTCGCCAAAAACAGTGACAAAAAACCTGCGGAGCTCCTTTCCATCGTAAAGGCGGACATAGATGCCTTTGTAGGAGAAGCGCCGCGTGAACTTTTTCCATCAGGACGTCCTCGTCGATGGGTTTCACCACATAGTCCTTCGCGCCGCCGGCAACAGCCTTGACCACATGGTTCCTGTCGTTGTTGGAGGTCAGGAAAATGACCGGCACGTTCTGCAGGTGTTCCTTCTCCTTGATCATCTTGAGCATCTCATAACCGTTGATCTCCGGCATGTCGATATCCAGAATGATAAGATCGGGGGTTCTGTCCTTCAAAAACTGAAGCGCCCGCCTGCCACCGTTAAATACATGCAGTTCGTACTTTTCTCCGAGCACCTTGATCAGCATTTTCAGGACAAGACCGCTGTCATCCACCGCCACAATATTTTTCTTGTTAAACGTCATTTTCATTCCCTCCTATTTTTTCCCTCAGCAACTCGATTGCCTTATCCTCGTCAAACTCATCCTCCAGCGCGATCAGCACATTCTTGATCCGCTCATGCATCTTAGCCTCCAGCGGATGCGCCATCCATGCTTTCAACTGCTCTATCGCCTGGTTGGTCTCAAAGTCATCCAACAGCGCCGCCACACTCTCAAGTTCGCTCTCCGACAGCGGCAGTATCTCGCTGCCCTCCGCCGCCTGATATTTTTCCTCTTCCCCTGCGCCGTACTGCTGTGTAAATTTCTGAAAGTTCTCGATGGTCTTATCCCAGAGCAGAACCAGCTCCTCAAAATGCCCGTCCACGTATGCGGCGTTGTCCGCCTTGCTCTGCTTTTCGTGCTCAAACGCCATATCCGCAAGCTGTTCCGCACCGATGGTTCTCGCGTTTCCCTTTAAGCCGTGCACCAGAATCGCGTAATCCGGCATATTGCCGTCCGCGATAAACTGCCGCATCTCCTCCTGCTTGCCCCGGTCCTTGATAAACAGACGCACCAGATCCAGATACATTTCCAGATCTTTCTTGGCGTATTTCATGCCGTTTTCCAGAGAAATGCCCTCCTCCAGAAAGGCTGCGCGATCAGCTTGTGCAATTATTTCCTCTGTCTCCTGCCCATCGGAATCCGCGTCTTTTATCAGATCAGACGGCAGATATTTCGCGGTGGTCTGCTCCAGCAGATCGCCGTCTATGGGCTTTGTAAGAAAATCTACAAAGCCCTCCCGTAAATACCCCTCTCTCGCACCGGACAAGGCGTTCGCCGTCAGCACAATCACCGGCGTGTCCTGATTTGGAAAATCCGTCATCTTCTGTATTTCATGGAGCGTTTCAATGCCGTCCATCTCCGGCATCATGTGATCCATAAATATGATATGGTACGGCTCCTTCTTCACCAGTTCCAGACATTTCTTTCCGGATTCCGCCGTTGTAATCCTCATCTTCGTGCGCTTCAAAAGCGACTTGAACACGGTAAGGTTCATGCTGTTGTCATCCACCACAAGCACACTCGCCTCCGGCGCCTCAAAGGTCTGCTGCCTCTTTGCCAGATTCTGCTCCCGTCTGCTTCTGATCGCCTCGAAATCCCCGGTGGGCTCGTCGCACACAATTTTCTGAGGAATTGTGACGGTGAAGTCAGAGCCTTTCCCGTATTCGCTCTCCACCTTCATATCCCCGTCCATCAGCTTAAGGAGCGACATCGTAATATTCATGCCGAGCCCTGTACCCTCGATGTTACGGTTTTTCTCCTCATCCAGCCGCTGGAAATTCTCAAAGAGCTTTCCCATGTCCTCCTTGCGGATGCCCATACCCGTGTCCTTTACGGATATGACGAGCGAAATCTCTTCCCCTCCTTTTCTCTCGTACGCCACGTTCATCTCGATACCGCCCTGCGGGGTGTATTTGACTGCATTGGTCAGTAAGTTTGTCACAATCTGCTTGATCCTGACATCATCCCCATACAGTGTGCGCGGCAAGGTTTCGTCCAGAGAAAAGCGGATGCTGAGTCCCTTTTCCTGCGCCCGCAGAAAGATCACGTTCCACAGATCCATCATGAGATTTTCCGGCGCGTACTCTACCCGGACAATCTCCATCTTTCCGGACTCAATCTTGGACATATCCAGAATGTCGTTGATCAGAAACAGGAGCGTTTTGCCGGAGCTCTGAATATTCGCGGCGTAGGACAAGAGCTGCTTGTCCGTGCACTCCCTGAGAATCATCTCGTTCATGCCAAGCACCGCATTGATCGGCGTCCGTATCTCGTGGGACATGTTGGAGAGGAAGAGACTCTTCGCCTCGTTCGCCCTGACCGCCTCGTCCTTCGCCTTCTCGTATTCCCGATTCAGTTTCTCTATCCGGTCAAGCGCTTTCTGCGCGTCCCGCAGCTCGTTTAACTCCGTCACATCGCTTATCACCACGACGACAGATTTCTCGCCCTCATTTCGTATGTAGCTCGTGGTCAGCGACAGGTTTCTCGTCTTCCCGTCCAGAAGATAATCAACCGGCATGCTGCTTACCTTGCCCTTCTCATAAATCGTGTCAAGGATCGCCTCGGTAAACTCATCCGTCCCTTCCCTGAGCAGAAATACGTTGGCAAAGGAATTGCCCACATCCTCCTGCGTCAATCCGAGCATCTGCTCCGCCGCCGGATTCAGCATGACAATCTTTCCGTTCATACCGATCACCATCATGCCCTCCTGCGCGGTGGTTACAATTTCCCTGTATAAATCTTTGTGCTCCCATTGTCCCGGCATATGCGCTATATCTCCTTGCGTATTTTCAGGATATTTTTCCCATCCTTGTACTCATATGTAATTTCGTTCATGTTTTTCTTTACAATGTAAATGCCGAGTCCGCCGATCTCCCTCTCCTCCGCAGACAGTGTCACGTCCGGATCCGCTTTGGCGAGCGGGTCGTAGGGCACGCCCTGATCGATAAAAGTAATGATCACGGAAAGTGGCTCCTCCACCACCTCTACGCGCACCGTTGCCGGTCCTGTTCCGGGATTATACGCATAGTGAACAATGTTGCTGAACAGTTCGTCTATTGCGATATCTATCTGCGCCTGCGCTTTCATCGGGCAGTCGAACTGTTCCAACTGCTCGTCCACAAATTCCGTAATAACCGGAATGCTTTCCACTGTTGCCTCAACCGTTAATTCTTTCATACACCGCTCCCTCTATTCGCAACTGTTCAATACCTTCACAGTCACTATTCTTCTATGTTGAGAATATCCAAGAATCCCGTAACCTCAAAGACCTCCTGAATGGTCTCGTTGACATGGCAGATGGTCATGCTGCCTTCCCGTTTCATAAACACCTTGTGCGCCGCCAAAAGGATCCTCAAACCTGCGGAAGAAAGATACTCCAAGTCTTTAAAATCCATAATCAGCTTCTGCGTCTCCGCACTCGCCGTACATGCGTTGATTTCCGCTTCTAACTGGGGCGCGGTGGTGGTGTCAAGTCTCCCGGCAGGAATCAGCGTTATTTCATTTCCGTTTTCCTTCTTTTCGATTGTCATCATGTACCCCTTTCCCTAATTCTCTTTTTGTAGACATTAATAGACAATTTAATGATTAATCATACCACAGCCGACCTTTTTTTAGCGAAAATGGTATAGATTGTTTATTTTTTGGTATACTTTGTATATTTTAGTTTACATAACGCCAAACCGCCGCAACTGTCTTGCAGTTACGGCGGTTTTCTTCTACCATCGCATCAGTTTACATAACTATATTTGAATATCTTCCCTCACCCTCGATACTGCTCCAGCGCTACCCCGTGTGCAATGCCCGGTATCGTCTGCCCCTCGTTAAAACTGGTCTTTGACAGGAGCGCTCCTGTGGGCAGAAAGAGCACCCTCTTCCAGATGCCTTCCTCAATCTTTTTCAACACGTACGCCGACAGTACCACCGCGCTGCACCCGCAGCCCGAACCGCCCGCGTCCGTGTGCTGTTTCTCGTTCTCAAAAATCTCGATGCCGCAGTCCATATGCTGTCTGGTGATATCAATCTGCTTTTCCGCAAGCAGGTCAAACAGAAGCTGCCGTCCCACCTCGCCGAGATCGCCCGTGATAATTTTGTCATAGTCCTTCGGCTCCCTGCCAAAATCCTCCAGATGCCGCACAATCGTATCTGCCGCCGCAGGCGCCATACAAGCGCCCATATTCATAGAATCCTTCACGCCGTAATCCACAATTTTACCGATGGTCACGCCCTCCATCACCGCCCGCGTCTGTTTTCCCGGCTGTGACGAGACGAGAAACGCGCCGCTGCCCGTCACTGTCCACGTTGCGGACTTGGGTCTCTGGTTGCCGTAGGAGAGCGGAAAACGGAACTCTTTCTCCGCGCTGGCAAAGTGGCTGGACGTGATGCACGCCGCTTTTTCGGCAAACCCCGCGGAAACCATCATGCCGCCCATGGTTAAGGACAACCCGCAAGTAGAACATGCGCCGTAAAGCCCTACATGGGGAAGCTGGTACCCGGCAAGCCCGAAGCTGCTGGCAATGGACTGCCCCAACAGATCCCCCGCAAACACCACCTGAATATCCTGCTTGGTCAGCCCCGCTTTCGAGATGGCAATCTCCAGCGCCTCCTTCTGCAGGCGGCTCTCCGCCTCCTCCCAGTTCTGGGCGCCAAAGCTGTCGTCATAGCCGACCTTATCAAAAAGCGCCCCCATGGGACCCTCCGCTTCCTTGCTTCCCACAATGGAGGCACTGCTTATGATGTACGGTTTCTTCTCAAACTGAATGCTCTGCTTTCCTAACATAACGGCATACGATCCTTTCTTCGGAACCAGAAAGATTCCTTACATGATTAAGGATAGTATGCCGTCTTTTCTTACAGAATATTCAGAAATATAAGTTTAGCAGAATATGCCTTCCCTGATATCTTCCTTCATGTCGAGCACCGCCGCCCGCGACGCGTCGGCATAATTTTCCGGTCCGTATTTCGCGTAAGCCTCCTGCTGGTAAGCCGCAATAATGCCTCTGGAAGAATTAATGATAGCGCCCAGACCGTCCTCGTTGAAAAAGTGTTTCAAATCCTTGCCCTTGCCACCCTGCGCGCCGTAACCAGGCACCAGTATGTAGGACTTTGGCATGATTTTGCGCAGAACCTTCCCCATCTCGGGATATGTCGCGCCAACCACCGCGCCGATATAGCTGTACGAGTCGCCCATGTGATCCGCAGCCCACTCGGCTACTTTCTCACCGACAATCTCATAGAGCGGTCTCGCCTTCGACGCGTCCGTGCTTCCCTCCGGCAGCACGAGGCGGTCCTGAAACTCGCCGCTGCTCGGGTTTGAAGTCTTTACGAGAATAAAGAGTCCCTTCTTCTCCTTCTTGCAGACTTCGATAAAGGGCTTCACGCCGTCAGAGCCAAGGTACGGATTGACCGTGGCAAAATCCTCGTCAAAACCACGGCACATGGTCTCCCCGACCTGCATCTTCCCCAGATGCCCCACCGCGTAAGCCTCGGAGGTGGAACCGATATCGCCGCGCTTGATGTCACCGATCACGACAAGCCCTTTCTCCTTACAGTATGACACCGTCTTCTGAAAGGCGTGCACGCCCTCCACGCCGAACTGCTCATACATGGCGATCTGCGGCTTCACCGCCGGAACGAGATCGCACACCGCGTCCACGATACCCTTATTGAAAAGCCAGACCGCCTCCGCCGCGCCTTTCATGGTTTCCCCGTGCTCGGCAAAAGCCTGCTTTTTGATATGTTCCGGCACAAACTTCATGGTCGGGTCGAGTCCCACCACAATGGGCGCCTCCAGTTTTTTAATCTTCTCTGTCAGTGTGTTGATCAAAGCTTCTTGCCCTCCAAATCTTTCAGTACATACTGGTTCTCAATATACTTCTGGAAATCTTTCCTCTTCACCCACTCGTAGCTGCCGTAATCTTCCGACAGGACAATGTTTGCCTCCTCTTCCTCCGGGATGGAACAGATATAAGCGATACCCACGCAATGGGTCTCACCGAGAAGCTGGGACCATGTATACTCGACCTTCTCGATCTTACCGCTTATGGACAAAAGTTCCGAGATCGCATTCAGCATCGTCTCGTCAGGCGCCTCGCCGTGGGGCACCTCCGCATCGATAAACTCCCAGACGAAAGGATCCGGAATGCGGTCGTCCACCCATCTCTTCAAGAGAAGATAGGTATCTCCTTTTTTGATAATGCCTTTCACACGCACATAAGTATTCTTCATAACATGCTCTCCCTTCCTGAATCTTCTATCATAAATTATATGATTATCTTGTCTGTAAGAACTCATATTCCCGCTTCGCCGTACCGTCATCCGGATAGCTGCGCAGATAGCTGTTCATCAGCGCCGCCGCCGTCTTGTACTCGCCCATGTACTCATAGGTAATGATCTCATTGAACTTGAGGGTCTGCATCATGTCATTCCCCTCAATGTTCATCGCCGTCTGGAACGCGTCGAGCGCGGTCTGGTACTCCCCGAGCTGCATACGGCAGAGCCCAAGCTGGTTGTAGATCTCCGCCTTTGTCTGATCGTACTCCGTATAGCCCGCATAAATACTTGCTGCGTAATTGTAATCCCCGAGCGCCTCATAGGTTCTGCCGAGATAGAGCGCTGCGCCGTAATCCGTAGCGGTCTTAAGCCGCTCCAAAAAACTTCTGGCATTCTCGTAGTCTCCCATATAATAGCAGATGCGCCCCATATCATAGTCGGAAATCGACTTCTCGTTCTCCTTCATGGCGTTCTGCAGATAAATCTGCCCCGCCTCTTTGTAACCGTACTCCTCAAGCACCATATAAATCCGTATCATACGGTCATAGTTTTTCGGATCCTGCGCGATCGCCGTGTCAAAATCCGCCTGCGCCGCCTCAAAGTTTCCTTCCGAGAGCTTCACACACCCTCTCAGGTAATAAGCGTTCGTCTCCTCCGGTCTGAGTCCCAGAATCGCGTCGTAGACGCGCACCGCGTCCTGCATCTGTCCATTCTTATAATATGCTGTGGCGAGATAATAATTTATGTCAAAATCCAGATTCTCCACTCTGCCGCTTCCAAGCCGCAAAGCAGCCTCCAGATAAGCGATCGCCGACTCGTAATCCGTTTTCCCCATGTATGCCAGTCCCATACCCCGGTAGAGCAGCCGCGTTTCTTCACCGTTTTCCTCCGCTGTCTGAAATAGGGTCAGCGCTTTCTCATAGTCAAGCGCCGCTACAGCTTCCATGCCCTGCTTCGTGTAGCTGGGCGCCGCATCCTTCCCGCATCCCGCCAGAAAAACACACAGCAAAACCGCCGCAAGTCCCGCTATTCTTCTGCCTTTTCTCTCCTGCTTCCTCAATCTTTATCTCCAAGTTTCTCACTTAACTAATTTCATCTACGCTTGTTCTATTCTAACCGCACTGTCACCCGCAAGTCAAGTTCTTTGCACCACGTAATCTGTGTACAGGAAACCTTTTCTAAACTGTCACGGCAGATTTCGCAACTTGCTCTCTCAATCGTCCTTGCGAAGAAAATCCACTTTTCGCAGCCGGACGCAGGAGAGCAAGTTGTGAAATCTGCCACACTACCTTTAGATGAGGTTCCCGCACACCAAATCCTTCATAATCCCAAAAAACTCCCGCACCAGATTATTAGGCTGAAAATAAATATTCGACCTTGCGGAAATCCCGCACGCATCCTCAAACCCTGCGTGTCTTGCGAGCATCACGCCCCGGAACACATGAAAGTTGTTGGTGACGATCCCGACATCCTTGTCTGTGCCGCCGATAACCTCCGCGCTGAACGCGATATTCTCGGAGGTATCCGTGGACTTGTCCTCCATCAAAATCCGCTCCGGCGCGATTCCCCGCTCCACCAGATAGGCATACATCCCCTCCGCCTCGCTGCACGGCTCGTTGGCGCCCTGCCCGCCGGATACCACACAGATCGTATTTTCATTTGCCACCAGATAGTCGTAAGCCGCATCCAGCCGAAACTTGAGCACCACGCTCGGACCGGCGGGCTTCATCTGCGCGCCCAATACGATAATATAGTCCAGATCCGGTCTGCCCTTATCCCTGTAATGGGCAAAGATACAGCCCTCCGTCACCACAAAAAGAACCGCGCCCACCGCGATCAGACCGACAATCCCCCGTCGGATCGGTCTTGGAAATTGACTCCACAAGTCAAAGCGAATCATCAGCGCCAGACCGCTAAAAAACATCCCGCCCAGCGCCCAGATCAGATAAAACCGGCTTCCTGACCTGATCCGAAACACGATAAAACAATAAAGAAAACATAAGAATGCCGCCAAGATGCACAGTACGGTCATCGTTTTTTTCCTCATACGATCATTTCCTCAAAAACTTCCTCCGGCACGGGCTTGCAGTAACGATATCCCTGCGCCACATAAGCTCCGATCTCCATCATCAGTTCCGTGTCCTGCGCGGTCTCCACACCCTCGCAGACCACCTGAGCCTCCAAGTCCCTTGCCAGATTTACGATATTTCTCATAATCTGCACCTGCCTCGTCCGATTCTCGTTGTTTAACAGGAAGGAGCGGTCCAGCTTGATGACGGACGCGGGTATCTGCTCGAATACGCCAAGCGACGAGTAGCCGGAGCCAAAGTCGTCGATGGAAAGGTGCACGCCCTTATCTTTCAGGATCGCCACGTTCTCCTTCACCTTCTGCTGCTGCATCTCCTCCACCACAAGCGTCTCCGTGATTTCCACCTCAATCAAATCTTTAGGCACCTGATACTTCTCGATCACGGAAACAAACCGCTCCGGAAAGCCATCCTTTACAAAGTGCGACCTTGAAAAGTTACAGGACACGGGAACGACGGGAAGCTCCTCGTCAAGCCGCCTGCGCAGCATCTTGCAGACACTCTCCATCACGAAAAAGTCAATCTCCGTAATCCTGCCAGTCTGCTCATAATAGGGCACAAAGAAACCGGGAGCACGGATGGCACCGCCCGCCGTAGGGTCCTTGAAACGCACCAGCGCCTCCGCCCCGACCACGCGCTCGTTGCGGATGTCCACCTTCGCCTGATAGTATGCCACGAAGTCTTTCTGAAAATCCACCGAATCGAGCAGTTTCTCCCGCTCATGCTGCTCCCGCAGTTTCTTGCGAAGCTCGTCGTCGTAAATGCTTATGACATTGCTGTGGCTGTCCTTCAAAGGATCGACTGCCTGAATCGCATAGGACAGCGCCAGCTGGATATCCGTATCGCCCTTCTCCACCGCACAGACACCCATCGCCTGTGTCATGCGAATCCCTTCCTTCTCGTGGATGTGATCCGATATTCTGTCCGCCATACCCATCATGCGCTTCGTGAGTGCGGACATATTCTCATACTGCACGAAAAGTACGAAATGGCTGCCGTAGCTTCTCGCATAAAGTTCGTTCTCACCGACTTCCTCCGACATGATCTCGATGGTACGTTCCAAAAGCTTCTGCCCGGCGTTCCAACCATATAGCGCGTTGTAGCTCTTAAACTGGCAGATATCCGTGTACACAATGGCATACTTTTTATCCGTGTTCGTATCCAGTATCAGGGAGGCACGGTATTTAAGATAATTGATATTCCATATATTAAAGTCTGTATCTTTATACATCAGTTTCTGGAGCCGCCTGCTGTTCTCCAGCATGCGGTACAGCACGAAGATGGCGAGCGCCGCCGCCACAAGCAGCACCAGAATAATGATAATGCTGTGATCCCTGATAAAGCCGTCCACGCTCATTTTTGAATAGAAATTGTCCTGCAGCATGTAGTCGTTCACCGACTTGTCGGTGACTTCCAAAAGCTCCTTATTCAAAATGCCGAGAAGGGGCGAGTCCTCATCACTGCGGACCGCCATGCAGATATCATGCACGTCGCTTAAAACCGTGTGAATCTCAAGTTTTCCGAAACCAAACTGGGAACCAAGAAGATACTCCGCCAAGTACCCGTCGCACAGCGCCGCCTCGGCTTTGCCCGAGCGCACCGCCTGCAGACACTCCTTGGGATTGTCCAAAATTAAAAGCTGCGTCCGTTCCCCTGCAAAGGAGACGCCGCCCTCCTCTGTGAGATTCTCTTCCGTCACCGCCAGCGTTTTAAACTCCTCCGCCCTGCCGCCGCTCTTGGTGATCAGCACACGGGGAACCTGCGCGTATGCCTTCGTCATGGCGCATCCCATCTGCTTCATATTTCCCGCGCTTTCCCCGCAGTAACCAATCATATCAATCTTACCGTCTATAAGCGCCTGCTTCGCCTCGTCCATATCCTGCATTTTAACATAGGAGAAAGTAAGTCCCGTGCTCACGGAAACCTCGCCGAGCATCTGCGGCGCAAGCCCTTTGTAAGCGCCCTCCTCATCCTCATAGGAGAAGGGATAATAACCGTCCAGATAACCTACCTTCAGCTCAGCGGTTCTTCGGATGAAGTCCAGTTCCTCCCCTGTCAGAAGAATCGTGTGGTCCAGCCGGCTGTCATAATATTTTACCATCAGCTCGTTCTCAAGCTCCGGTCGGTTCATCTTCACGTCCGCGATGCCTTGGTTCAGCTCGCGCAGCAGATCTTCATTGCCGGGATATGTAATGTAATAAAAAGGCATCGGCGCAAATCTGCCGATCACCCGCTGACCTTCACGGATCTCCGTGAGGGAATGCACAAGCGCGTCGATCTCGCCCACCGAGAGCGCACCCTGCAGGACTGCCGTGCTCTCGTACTCCCGCACCCGGGGATTCGCGATGCCGTGCCCTTTCAGATACTCCATAAATTCCTGTTTTCTGACATATGTGCCCACCACGCCGTAAGTGATATCCTTCATGGCATCGAAATCCTCATATGCCAGCGGACTGTCCCCCTTCACGGCTATGGCGCCGAAGGTATAGCCGTTGGCGATATTCGCGTACCTGTAGATTTCCGCGCGCTCGGCGGAATACTGTGCGCTGCCCACCAGATCCACCTCTTTGTCTGCCAACATCTGCAGCGCCTCGTCCCAGCTCTCACAGGGAACATACTCGACATTCCAGTTTACATAATCACACAGATTGTCGAGGTATTCCACGTCCATGCCGGACAGACTGCCGTCGGACAGCGTCTCATGATACCCATCCATGGGGAAAAAACTCACCCGCACCGTCCGCTTTTCGGCTCCCTGCACCACCCCCATATTTGCGGGAAATGCAAAAACCGCCCCCAGCATGACAACAACAAGCATTAAGGCGGTCTCTCTCATCGTCCTATTTCTTCCATTACCCATAAACCACTCTACCCCCATGTCACAGATTTAGCTGTGACTCAAATCCATGCGGAGAATGCCCGCATTTTGGGCGTTCTCCCGTGTGAGAAAAGTCTGCAAAGCAGAATTAGTACTTCTTAACGAAGCAGCCTTTGCTGCTGAGTTTTAGAAGTACTTCTCACACTAGTGTAACACAGTTGTCTCTGACGCACTACTTCTTTTTCTACAAATATCTGTCCAGAAATTCCCCGATCCGCCCGTAATAGAGGTCGGGAGATTTGTCCTGCGCCTGCGCGTGCCCCGCGCCTTCCACAATAAAGAGCTCCTTCTCACACGCCGCCGCCTCAAACAGTTCGTAGGACATGTTCACGTCTATCATCCGGTCCTCATCCCCGTGGATAAAGAGCGTGGGAATACCGCTTGACTTAACTGCCCGCAGCGGGGACGCATCCTTCAGATTGTAGCCGCCCCGGAGCCTCAACATCACGCACGCCGAATCCACGAAGGGTGCGGCGGGCAGATGAAACCACTCCGTGATCTTATCGCCAAACATCTCGTAGCCCGATGTGTAGGCGCTGTCGGAAACCACCGCCTTGATGTGGTCGGAGACCTCCGGCGAACCCGCCATGATAAGCGCCGCAGCCGCGCCCATGGACTGCCCGTGCAAAACGATCTGCGCCTCCGGAGACTGCTCCAGTATATACGAGGTCCAAAGCTCGCAGTCAAAGTGGTCGGTCCAGCCCATGCCGATAAAATCCCCCTCACTCTCCCCCTGGCATCTCAGGTCGGGGACGAGCACGGAGTACCCCTGTCCGTGATACCAGCAGGCAAACTGGTACATCTCTTCCTTCCATCCCGTGTAACCGTGCAGAAGAAGCACCCATTTATCTCCGTTCTCCCCTGCTTCTCCCGATTCTGCCGGAAATTCCGCCGCGGTGAGCAGATACCCGTCCGCCGTCCGCACCTGTACCTTCCTGCGCTCCGCCTTCTCCAGCCACTCTTCTGTCTCGGAGAGAAGTTGGGTCCTGTTTTCCTTGATATCCGCCGTCTGCACCTGCTCGCTGTAACATTTTCTCGTGATATCCTCAAAGGCATCCAGCTTATCCATAAAGGAGGGAACGAGACATGCGCTCACGAGAAAATAGACAAATACGGTATAGACCGCGAAAAGAGCCGCAGCGACCGCAGCCGCGATCCGTATTTTCTTTTTTCCGCGCATGCCGCCGTCCCCTTTCTCCAAAATAGCTAAAATAATTCCACCGGTATCATGCTGTAGGCAATGTCCGCGCTCTCCTGCACGCAGACCGCCGTGCAGTACCCCCCGATCTCCCGGTACTCACGCATGTGGTAATACTTTGCGTCCACACTGTGCCGCACTCTGGCACGCCCCGATTCCTCGTCCATATGTATCACAAAATCCTGCAGAGACAAAGACATGCCCCTGCCGATCGCCTTCAAAAAACTCTCCTTCATGGTCCAGAGACGGAACATCCGCCGCATCTGTTCCTCCTCCCCCTCCGCCTCGTAAAGCCATGCGAGCTCCTCCTTCGCGAAAAAGCGGTCCGCCACCTTGAGCCGCCCTTCCTTTATGCGCTCGATATCGTTTCCAAGCGGTCTGTCCCCAACGGTACAGATGGCACAGTCTCCGGAATGGGAGAGCGAAAAGCAGATTTCGGAATGATATTTCAAAGTGGGCTTTCCCCACTCTCCGATCTCGTACTCCACACCTCTTTCCTGCAAGCCGTACGCCGCCAGCGCGTGGTCCAAAAGCAGTCCCGCCGCAAGGCTCCTGTTCTTATCCCTCCCATGCCGCAGGATCGCTATCTTCTGCTGTCTGTACGGGGAGAGAAGTTTTAACTTTTCCTGGAACAGAGTCTCGTTGTCAAGACATCTCACATCCGCGTAATAAGTGCAAATCATAGCTGCTCCCTCTCCATCCTCCGGTAGCAGCGGTCGCAGACCGGAGAAATGGCGTTCCACGCAAGCGGTCTGCCGCAGATACGGCATCTCCGCTCAAACTGTCCCTTGTCATCCTTCAACAGTTCCCCGATCTCATGCTGCGCCCACTCCCTGTTCGCGGAGACCTCCTCCTTGTCCACCACCCAGTCCATTCTGGCGGCAAACTGGGTATAGAGGTCGAGCTGTTTGTAGTAGGACTCCAGTCCCTCCAGCGAAAAATCCTTCGGCAGCATCGGGCAGTTCTGCTGTTTCTCCGGGTTCTCGCAGTAGCGCAGCCAGAGCCTGAGCACTTCTCTGTCCTTCACGTCAAAGGGGCAGGTAATCAGGGAAAGCACCAGTTTCCTGTCGTCCATATAAGTGATTCTCTTTCGGTAATCACGCAGATATCTGTATTTATCCACGCTCTCTTTCATGGAAATTTTATCGTACATGGGCGGATTGCCCGTCTTTTCCCACGCCTCTATGATTTCGTCCAGCTCGATGTCGATATCGAGAAGGATTTCCGGGAAGCCGACACGCGCCCGCCGCAGCGGATAGAGCGGTTCCGCCAGCTTTTTCCCGACATATTCCGGCTCCATCGCCGACTGTACATATCCCGTGTCGTAAAAACCGTACCGCCCGGCACGGCCCGCGATCTGTCTGATTTCCTCAGCCAAAAGCCTGCGCTTCCCGACACCGTCGAACTTGGTCGTGTTCATGAAGACCACCCTGCGGATCGGCAGGTTAATTCCCATGCCGATAGCGTCCGTCGCCACAACCACCTGATTGACTCCTTCGGTAAACAGACGCACCTGCTCCTGCCTCGTCTGGGGCGGCAGATTTCCGTAGATCACGCTGGCACGGATGCCCCGCCCTTCTAACGACGCCGCGATTGCCAACACATTTTTCTTTGAGAAGGCGATGAGCGCGTCCCCCGGCTCCACATCCTTCGACATATCAAAGCGTTCGGGGATAAACGTGAGCTTCGTGTTCCGCTCGTGGCGGACTATCTCGTACTCGTCGCCGCAGCGCACAAGCATCCCGGTAAGCAGCTTCTCCGCCGTGCCAGAACAGCACACGTGAACCTCCTCGGCGCGGATGCCCAGAATCGCTCTCGTCCAGTAGCTGCCCCTATTTTCATCCGACATCATCTGCGCCTCGTCTATGACGGCAATGTCATAAGTTTCCCTGATATCCAGAATCTCCACCGTGGACGCCTGCACGAAGCTGCCCGGTGTGCGTATGGTTTCCTCCCCTGTGATCATATTACAGGGGATGCCGTCCGTCATCATGCGATCATAAACTTCCAGAGCCAGCAGGCGCAAAGGTCCCAGATAAATGCCGTGGTAAGCCTGCTTGAGCCGCTGCAGCGCCTCGTAGGTCTTGCCGCTGTTGGTGGGACCGATATGTAGGATAAAATGCCGCTTCATGGCGCGCGCCTCCGGATACTGTCTCTCCGGCTCCGCCTCCATCAGTTCCTCGATCCGCTGCCCGACCAGATACTGCATGTACTCGTCTTTATAAATTTCATAGAGAGACTTCATCCGCAAAAGCTGCGCCGTCCTCTCCATTCCGGCGATATCCTCAGGCACAGCGCCGGACGCCATTCTCTTTAAGAAATTCATATCCAGTTTTGCCAGAAGGCGCACTACCCGGCGGTATTTCTTCATCCATCTGTTGTCCCGGAGCACCACCGTGTAGCCTACCTGCGCCACCTTCTTGTGCAGGTCCTTCATATCCGCCAGTATCTGGTGGTTCTCCTGTTTTTTCTTGCGAAGAATCCGCCTCTCCAGCTGCCCCAGCTGCTTTTCCGTACTTCTCGTAAATCTGCGGTTCTCCTCCGCCGCAAATGAAAAAAAAGCCTTCTCGTAGACCGCCCAGAGCTTCTTTGGAATCCCGTCCTGCTCTCCCGTCTGCCGCGCTCTCTTTTCCGCCGTCTTCTCTTCCTGTATCTTACTCTTACGTTCTGTTTCCATGTTTCCTCTGTATCTGTTGGTATATATAGTTTCTATTTTTTATCATACCATAGATTCCTTCCGTTAGGCAAACCCTTCCCCCTGTTAAAATCTTCCGTAACTATTCAGCCTTCGGCTTCCTAGTTACTAAATTTTTTCACATTTTCGGTTCCTTGATTTTATACCGGGATTGTTTTACAATTAAAGGAGAAAATTCGGTCATTTTTGATTCATTTTTGTAAAGGGGAGTATTCCGAATGAAAAATGTGATTCTTGTGGTAGATGATGACAAAACCAACCTGTCACTGGCACAGCGGATTCTCGGATCGCAGTACCGCATAGCCGCGTCCAATTCCGGAACGGCGGCTCTCAAATATCTGGAATCCCACCGCCCCGACCTGATCCTTCTGGATATCAACATGCCGGAAATGAACGGTTTCGAGATGATGGACAGGCTCCGATCCGACATACATACCCAGACGATTCCCGTGATTTTTCTGACGGCGGACTCTCTTGCCGAGACAGAGATCAAATGTTTTCAGATGGGCGCTATGGACTTCGTGACGAAACCCTTCGTGCCGGACATCCTCTTAAGCCGCGTCAGCAAGACGATTGAGCTTGACCAGTACCGTCACAATCTGGAAAATATGGTAAACGATCAGGCGCAGAAAATCATGGAGGGCACAATGCGCCTCGGACGGATTCAGGAGTCCGTGATTATCGGCATGGCAAATCTGATCGAGAGCCGGGACGGCAGCACCGGAAAGCATGTTAAAAACACGCAGAACTACGTCAGAATGATCGCTGACGAGCTGCTTGCGAGAGGGCTATTCACGGAAGAGCTCACCCCGGCTTATATCGAGGATCTCTGCAAGGCGGCGCCCCTGCACGATGTGGGAAAGATCAAGATTCCCGACGCCATTTTGCAAAAGCCTGGCAAGCTGACCCCGGAAGAATTTGAGACCATGAAACTGCACACGACCCACAGCCGCAAAATCATCCAGACTATCATCGGCGATATTGAGGATGAGCACTATGTGCGGCTGGTGGAGGATATCGCCCTTTACCACCACGAGAGATGGGACGGCACAGGCTATCCGACCGGGATCACCGGAACCAATATCCCGCTCTCAGCGCGGATCATGGCAGTCGCAGACGTGTTCGACGCACTCTACGAGGAGCGGTGTTACAAGCCGCCCGTCCGCCCCATTGAGCGGATCATGCAGATCATGTCGGAGGGGCGGGGCACCCAGTTCGACCCTGTGATTCTGGACGTGTTTATGGATATGCTGCCGAAGCTGAAGGAGATTTTAGAGAAGGAGCGTTGACTGCCTTGGACAATATACAGTTAAAAACGGAGCGAACCGAGAGAAGGTTGGAGCGCATTGTGCTCATTATCCTAAGTCTGTACACGGCGGCATCCTTTGTCACCGGAGTGCTCTCCGGCTGGAGCATCTATATCAGAGAACTTCTTTTTCTCCCGACGGTTTTCGGTTGGTTTATCTACTTCCGGGAATACTGGGACCATCCCCGCCGTGCCAATTTTATCTGTATCGCATGCTGGGCTGAGTTTATTCTCTATGCCCTGTTTACGGACAGTTTCTCCGCCATGCTGGTCACTATGGCGGGCGTTATCGTTCTGCTCAGTATATTCAATACCCAGCAGATTCTCTACCCCGGGCTTGTCGTCCCCTTTTTCCTCTTCTTATATCACGGTTTCGTAGCGAAAACCATCGCCATCACCGGTCCCCGAAGCGCACTGCGGCTCAGTGTCCAGTTTCTCTCCGTCTACATGGTTTCCGCAGTCATCCTGATTATCCAGAAAAACAGGCGGGAGGCAAGCGAGCTTCTGATCGAAAAAATCCGGGAACTGGAAATTGCAGAGCGCAGCAAGGATGACTTTCTCGTCAATGTCTCCCACGAGATCCGCACGCCCATCAATGCGGTCTGCGGCATGAGCGAGGCGATCCTGCAGGAAGACCTGCCTCTGGATGTGCGGCGTGACGTGGTGGATATCCAGACTGCCGGAAGGAACCTCCTCTCCACAGTCAGCAATATTCTGGACTTCTCGGAACTTGAAACGGGTAAGCTCACACTTGCGGAGGAGAGCTACAATATCACCTCCACCATCACCGACATCATCAACATGGCGATGACCATTGATAACGGCAGGCATCTGGAGCTGATCGTGGACTGTGACGCCGACCTGCCAAGCAACCTTCTCGGCGACGAACAGAAATTCCGCCGCATTGTCATGAACCTGCTCGGAAACGCGTTTAAATTCACGAAGGAGGGCGGCGTGATCCTGCGCATCACGAGCCGGAAAGAGGAGTACGGCGTCAATCTGCATGTCAGCGTCCGGGATTCCGGCATTGGCATCGAGCGCGCCGACATGGAGAAAATTTTCACAAGCTTTAGTCAGGTCAATTCCAAGAGAAACCGGGAAGCCGGCGGTGTAGGGCTGGGGCTTGCCATCACGCAGGCGCTGGTAAACAGCATGGGCGGCTTTATGACAGTGGAGAGCGAGCCCGGCAGCGGCAGCGAATTTCAGTTCACGATTCCCCAGAAAGTGCTGGACGAGACGCCCATAGTGTCCATCCGGGACAAAAACAATCTCTACGCCGCATGTTATATCAATCTGGACAAATACGATTACACGGTGGTGCGGGAAGGCTATGAAAGCTGTATTCAGCACATTGCAAGCCAGTTCGCTTTCCCGTTCCGCGTCTGCCGGAACCTCCCCGAGCTGAAACGCCGGATGGAACGTGAGGCTTACACCCACATCTTTATCGGCTGGGAGGAATATACCGAGGATCGCAGCTTTTTCGACGAACTCTGCGAGGAAAGGCACGTGGTGCTTCTTCTGGATTACGATCAGGAACTGTCGGTGTCGGGAAATATGCTGCGCATCTATAAGCCTTTTACGGTGCTGTCCATCGCCGCGGTATTTAACGGTCAGAAAGTCCTCTACGGCGAGGAGCAGTATGTTAGTTTACATAACAAATTTATTGCACCGCAGGCAAATGTACTGATAGTGGACGACAACGCCATGAACCTGAAAGTGATGGCGAGGCTTCTCCTGCCCTACCGGCTCAAAGTCTCCCTTGCCGGAAGCGGTCAGGAGGCTTTGGAAAAGCTGAACGCGTCGAATTTTGACTGCGTCTTTCTGGATCACATGATGCCGGAGATGGACGGCGTCGAGACACTCCATAAAATCCGCCAGAAACCGGGGCTGTATTACCAGTCCCTCCCGATTATCGCCTTCACTGCAAACGCCATCGGCGGCGCGCGGGAAATGTTTATCTCTGAGGGCTTCAACGACTTTATTGCCAAGCCCATCGAGCTGAGCGTACTGGATCGCATTCTGCGCCGCTACATTCCCGCCCAGATGCAGATTCCCGTCGAGGAAGGTGAAACCGTCCATACGGAGCGGGCATCGGAGAATGCCGCCGTGACTTCGGCGGCAGATCCTATTGGACAGCAGACTGCAGGCGAAGCGGCGGCATACAGCCCAAACATCCAGAGTGTGACCAGTGACGCCTCCAGAGGGCGGCTCCACCTGAACAGAGCCGGCGTGAATATCGAACAGGCTCTTGCCTACTGCGGGGATGAGGAGGGTTTCCGCGAAATCATCGCCATCTTCCATGCGGAGGGTGAGAAACGCCGGAATCATCTTTCTCACTACTTTGAAGAACAGGACTGGAAAAACTATGTGATCTGTGTCCATGCCCTGAAGGGCAACGCCAAGAGCATCGGTGCGGGCACACTGTCAGAATTGGCGAGAGAGCTGGAAATGGCAGGCAAGGAAAACCGAATCGAATACATTCTGGAACACCATGAGGCGATGATGGAAAACCACGACCGTCTTTTGGAGGCGCTGGACAAAAACGCTTTTGTCTATCCGTCTGCGAAATATTCTGATGCGGGGATGCCTGAATCATCGGACACTTCTGTCACGGCGCCGGATTCTTCCGTGGACGGAACGGAGGCTGGTACTCCCGCCGACGCAAAAGATAAAGATTCCCTGCAGGATCTGCTTACACAGATTGGGGAAAAGCTGTCGGGGTTTGAAAGCGAGGGACTTTCGGAGCTGCTTGACAGGCTTGCGAAATGCAGCCGTGAGGGCGAGTCCCTAGCCGAGCTTGCAGACAAACTGCGGGAGCTGACGCAGGATTTCGATTTTCTCGGCGCATCCGAGGTTCTGGAAAGGATGGGAAAATAACGTATGAAAAAGAGAATACAGCGTTTTATAAAAAATCTTTTTCCACGACAGCTTGATTTCAAGGAGCGCATCAACCGGATGATTATGCTTTTGGTGCTCGCCTCCTCCGTGATCGGTATTATCCTTGTCCTTCCGGGGGCTGATCCCAAAGTGCTGTATTCCCTTGTGCCCATATGCGCTCTCTCCGGCATTGCCATCCGGGTCACCATCTCGCAGGGCAGCAGCAAAAAAGCCTCGCGGCTTCTCGTCTTTGGCACCAACGTGGTTTTCTTCCCCATGCTCTTTATCTACAGCGGCGGTACCGAAAGCGGTATGCCTATCTGGTTCGTGCTGGGGCTTGTTTACATTTTCCTCTTGTTTGAGGGGCGGGATTTCTGGATTGCCATGTCTCTCTCCCTCCTCTCTTTTCTGGGAACTTATCTGCTGTGCTACTACCGACCGTATCTGGTGCCGGATTCCACCCGGTTCTACAGCTATTCGGACTCCTTTGTCGCGCTCGTCTGCGTCAGCCTGTTTATCGGCATCCTCTTAAAAATACAGAGCAAAACCTACGAGCAGGAAAAACAGGTGGCGGAAGCACAAAAGAAAGAGGTGGAGCAGATCGCCCGCGCCAAGGACACCTTCTTCGCCAACATGAGCCACGAGATCCGCACACCCATCAACACGATCATCGGCTTAAACGAAATGATTCTCCGGGAAGATATCTCCGACGAGATCGCGGAGAACGCCATCAATATCCAAAATGCCAGCAAAATGCTGCTGACCACAATAAACGATATCCTCGACCTCTCCAAGCTGGAATCCGGCAAAATGGATATCGTGCCGACCCAGTACGCGATCAGTTCCATGTTCAGCGATCTCGTCAATCTGATCTGGATCCGCGCGCATCAGAAAAATCTGGAATTTAAGGTCGACATCGACCCGGAAATCCCCTCTATGCTTTACGGGGACGAGGTGCGGATCAAACAGGTGGTCACCAACATGTTGACTAATGCGGTCAAGTACACCTCATCCGGCTCAGTCACCCTTTCCGCAAAAGGGGAACGTGTCGCCGCTGACCAAATTCTCCTGCGCATCTCCGTACAGGACACCGGTATGGGCATCCGCAAAGAAAGTCTGGACGACCTTTTCAGCTCCTTCAAGCGGGTGGACGAGTCGGATAACCGCCATATTGAGGGAACCGGGCTCGGTCTTAACATATCCAGACAGCTTGTGGAGATGATGGGCGGAAAAATCAGCGTAGACAGCGTCTACCATCAGGGTTCCACTTTCACCGTGGAAGTGAAGCAGCGCATCGTCAACGTGCGCCCCATCGGCGTCATCAACTTCGCCGCCCAGAAGCAGTTAAGCAACCGCGCTGTCTACCGCCAGAGCTTTATCGCACCGGACGCCCGCATTCTGGTCGTGGACGACAATTCCATGAATCTGATGGTGGTTGTAAAGCTTCTGCGGGATACCAAAGTAAAAGTAGATACGGCGGAAAGCGGCAAAGAGGCACTGCAGAAGACCGCGGAGAACACGTACCACGTCATCCTCATGGATCATATGATGCCGGAAATGGACGGCGCCGCTACCCTGCGCGCCGTGCGCAGCCAGACAAAGGGATTCTGCCAGAAAACGCCTGTGATCGCCCTGACCGCCAACGTCATGTCGGACGCGGAGCAGGTCTACCGGAACATGGGCTTCGACGGCTATCTTGCAAAGCCTATCAGCGCGCCTCTTCTGGAGGCGGGGCTGCTCAAATATCTGCCGCCCGCACTGATTGAGTATATGGCACAGGATGCCGAAGACGAAACAGGCGATATGGAGGGGTTGAACCAGATAAGCAGCGATCGCAAACGCAAGATCGCAGTCACGGCGGACTGTATCTGCGACCTTCCGAAGGAGCTTCTGCAGCGTTTCCACATCCGCCTGATGTACTGCTATGTACATACCGAGGAAGGACGTTTCTGCGATCTCTTCGAGATTTCCTCTGACAGCCTGCTCACTTACCTGCAAAAAGACGGAAACCACTCGCACTCTTCCACGGCGGCTCCGTCCGAGTATGAGTATTTCTTTGCGGAGACGCTGAAAGAGGCGGAGCACGTGATCCATATCACAGCCACCGAAGACCTGAGCGGCGCCTATCCGAACGCCACCCAGGCGGCAAAGACCTTCGACAATGTCACCGTGATCGACTCCGCCCACATCAGCAGCGGGCACGGACTCATGGTGCTCTATGCCGCCAAACTTGCCGAGGAAGGGCGAAATGTGGACGAAATCTGCGAGGCGCTGGACGGATTCCGTGAACGGGTATTCTCCAATTTCCTTGTGCCCAGCACCGCTACCCTCTACCGCAACGGCAAGGTGAGCGGCACGGTTCACCGGCTCTGCGCCGTGCTAAATCTCCACCCGGTCCTTTCCATGTCCAGAAACCGGTTAAAGCTGTGGTTCATTGAATCCGGCAGTATGCACCGGGTCGTCAGACAGTATATCAAAAAACTGTTTAGACACAGCAGACAGATCGACACCCGCGTTCTCTTCGTCACCTACGCGGGCTGCAGCGTGAAGGAGATCGACGAAATTGTGGAGATCGCGGAAAAGTATGTCCACTTTGATCAGGTGATTCTCCAGAAGGCGTCCGCCACCGTGTCAAGCAACTGTGGCGTGGGGACATTCGGGCTGATGTTTGTGAGGAAAGAGAGACAGCAGGAGTCGTGAAGGGCTCCTGCTGCTTCTGTACCACGGACGGGATCTGCCATACTATTTCCAGTACCGTTCTGTTTTCTCCTCCGCCTCCGTCTGCGAAAGGGCATATTTCTCTGCAATTTTATCTATGACAAACGCTTTCGCCTGCCCGGTTTCCTGCAATACTTCAACAGTGCAGCGAATCCCTTCTTCCCTGCCCTCCCAACGGAGTGTCCTCTCATATTTTTCCACATCAAATTCTTCCAGTATCGAACCAAGAACCTGCGACCGTTTTCTTCTCAAAATATCCTCCAATATCCCGTTTTCGATGCAATAATCCACTGCCTCGGAAAACGCCTCTTTTTTATTGACACGCCCCACTGTAAACTCCCGCAGCACATTCACAAACGCGGAGTATTCCCCTAATTTTCTGCACTTTTCCAGCAGTTCCTGATTATGTCCATAATTGATATCATACATATGGACAGTCAGCTCTACGTCAGACTCCTGCCGCTTATCCATAAACGCATCTGAGAGCCTGAGAATCTGCCTCTCCGGCACCCCTCTTTGTCCGTTATAAAATACCACGCACTTCGGTGCCGGCAGTTTAATCAGCCCCGTTCCATAAAGACTCACCCGCGCCTTTTCAATGATCGCCTGATACTCCTGCGCCAGATAAATCAAAAACCGCACTGGAAGGTTCGGGCTGTAAGTGCTCTGGTGCTCATACATATTCAATGTGCCCGCAAACACAAAAGCCAGATCGTTTTTCATTACCACATAAACTGCGCTCTCGATCGTCACGATTTCAAGTTCTGAAGCATCCTCATAACTTGTCCCGTTTAACGCGTTATACAACTGCAAAAGCGCCTCCCGGTCTTCCTCAAATAAAAACCGAAACAGCCTGTCCTTTACATTCCGCTGCCCCTTCTCCCTGCGCACAAATCTCCAAAATCCCTGCTGGTTTCCTGCAAATCTTTTTGTCATGCTTTCTCCTTCCTGTGCTCTGGCAGAAAAGAAAGCATGTCCCTTAAAGATGCACGTTCCAGTTTCTGCCGTATTTTCAGTTGTCAGTATAAAAGAAAAATCCGACAGAAACTGTCCTGAACGTGCGAACCGCACATCTGTTAGAATTTCTCTGATGCTCCTATTGTATAGAAGTCATGTCCCAATGTCAATAGATTTTTTGAACAAAATACCGTTTATTCGAGGTTCTCCCTATTTTATCAGCCCCAGACATGTCTCCAGCGCGCTCTCCCCGTCAGGACTCACAATATCCGGCTCTGTCCCATGCTCCTCGCTCCCGCTTCCGTCCGCCGTCACCCCATACATGGGGCTGTACTGCACTACCAGACCGCTGTTTTCTAAAATCAGGTAAGCCGGGTTTGTGCCGATCCCGTCCCCGCTCGTCCTCCTGCCAACCAGCGTTGCAAAGCCGCTCGCCTTGGAAAACATTGCCGCGTACTCGGAGGAAGAATAATTGTTTTCGCTCACCAGCAGCCATATCTTCCCGTCAAATCCGGCTCCCGAGGGTTTCACCGTATAGTCCTCCCGCAAAAACCAGTCGCAGTCCGCGGCGTCCTCTCGGTTCAGCTTTGGCATCGCCGGGAGTTCGCTGACCGGCTGATACAGCCCGGACGCAACACCCTTCTTTATCCGAAGGAAAGTTTCGTTGTTTTCCCCGCCCTTAAAGAGCTGATATCCCGGCACCGTCAGCGTTTCCTTGATCAGAGGCGCTGCCACCAGCTCATCAAAATACCACATACTGCCGCCTAAATTATTTGTAATATCAATGATTAGATTTTCATAATCCTTAACTTTCTCATAAAAGGGCAGCAGTATTTCACGGTCAGTCCCCATCTGTTTCTGATCAAATGCGTCGATGAAAACATAGGCGGTCTTTCCGGGCTCCAGAATCTTCGTCTCTACATTTGCCGGCATCGCTTCCTCCACCGCGGCAGTTTCTCCGGCTGCCTCTGCAGATTCTCCGCGCGCGCCGCCGTTTTCCTCGGCACGCTTCTCTTCCATCCTGCAGTCTATTTCCTGATAATACTTTGTCATGGAAGCATATGTCCTATGAGATACGGGATTGTCCAACGTCCTGAGATACGGCTCCAGCCGCTCTCGCTCTTCTCCTCCCGACTTTTCAACATATTCACGTTGGTCCGCAAGCTCACTCTCGTAGCGCCGTCCCCAGAGCGCCAGATGTCCCGTGTAGGAAAATGCCCCGACAAAATCCTTTAACACATAGAAAAAGGCATCGTCATTCTCACACTGTTCCACCTTTGACCGATGCTCTGTTTCCAGTGCATCCAGATCCGCCCCGACCTGCCGCGCAGCCAGTTTCACATAAGGATAGTTTTCCCGCAAGCCCTTGCACAGGCTCTCAAAATCCGCAATCCGCTGCTCCTTGGAAAGACCGCCCATCCAGTTTTTCTGTTCGTCGGTCATCTCCGAAAGAACCTGCGCCCTAAGCGCTTCTTCGTTCTGCGTGCCTGTCGTCTCTTGTAAATCCTGTGTGGCTGATGTGTTCTGCACATTTTCTGTGCCTTCTGTCTCCTGCACACCTTGCGCTGTCTGCGCATCCTGTCTGTCCTGCGCGACTTCTGTGTCCTGTCCCTCCTGCACGCTCTGAATGTCCGTGGTTTCCCGCGCACCGGCATTTCGCCCATCCGTCCCACATGCCGCCACCGCCACGCTTAATCCGAGGCAGATGCCGCCCAGCCATGCTCTCTTCTTTCTCATACCGACTCCACCTCCTCCGGCGTAGTCGCCCCCCTGCTGCCTGTCAGCCCCGACTCGGATGCTCCTGCCGTTACGAAAGAATCTTCTCCCCGTCCGGGCGCATTCCCCGCCCTGTCAAACCGCACGGTCACCGTAAACAGATCCGCATCCGTCTCCACGGTCAGCTTTCCGCCGCAGACTTCCGTAAAGCTCCTCGCAATGGACAGCCCGAGACCGCTGCCGCCATCGGTACGGCTCTCGTCGCCGCGCACAAACCGCTCGGTAAAGTCCTTGCCTTCCGAAAGTTCCACGCTGGAGGTATTCTTGACGCGTACCACCGCCTGTCCGACTTCTTCAGTCAACGTCAGATAAACTCTGGAACCTTCCAGTGAGTAGCGCAGCGCGTTCTGCAACAGGTTCTGGAACACCCGGTAAAGTCTCTGTCCGTCCGCCAGCACAGTCACCGGCGTCTCCGGGATTGCTGTGCGCATCACAAGGGTACTTTGACTAATCTGGTCATTCATGTCCGCGAGGGTCTGTCTCAACAGTTTGCCCATATCCAGCGCTTCCATCTGAATCGGCAGCTGCCCGGACGCCGCCTTGCTGATCTCAAACACATCCTGCACAATGTTTCTCAACCGCTCGGACTTTTCCCCTAAAATCTGTACGTATTCTTTGACGTGCTGCGGCAGGTTCTCCTCCTGTCGTAAAAGCTCCACATAGCTGATGATGGAGGTGAGCGGCGTCTTGATGTCGTGGGACACGTTGGTCACCAGCTCCACCTTCATCCGCTCGCTCTTCACCTGTTCCCTGAGCGCTGTCTCCATGCCCTTCTGTATCTGGTTCAAACTGTCAGCCGCCTCCTGCAGATCGGTTCCCTCGGACAAGACCAGTTCCCCGGAAAGCTCTCCTTCCCGCACCGCCAGAATCCGGTCTGTGAGCAAACCGATATCCACCGCCAGACGACGGTTTTTCTTTAGACCCGCGACAGTAATCGCAGTAAAGACAAACAGCGCGCCAAATATGACCTCTGCCATCAGCATGTAGGCATATCTCATATGGAAGGGATAACCCATATCCTCCGCCACGGCTTCATATACATCCGTTTCATACGCATAATTGTAACCGTATCCGCCCGAAATCCAATTGACCAATTCCCCCTGAAGCATCCAGAGTGCACAGACCGCCCCCGCAAACAGCAAGAGCAGGCAAATCTCCGCAATCAGTGTGTTCCGCTGTCTCCTCACCAGTCTTTTCTGGACCGGGTATTTCAAATCCTTCATTTTGAGCAGATCAAAAACCGGTTTCTTCTGCCGTTTCCCATTCATCCGCCAGTCCAGAACGACCAGATAAATGAGCCAGAACCAGAGCGCCAGATAGCCGCCTGCCTCTATCATTCTTTTCATCTCGTAGATGTAATCGCCGCTCCAGTGATAATATCCCAGCCCGTTTCTGATCCACCAGCCGAACTGCCCGAGCACATCCCCGCCCATTCCCATAAAGAGAATGGTCAGAACAAGCAAAGCCGCGAGCTTGATTTCCAGACAGATTTTTGCCAGTAAATCCGCAATCCATTCCACCGCCTGCCTTCTGCTCTTCCGCATAAAAAGACCGACCGCCAGCAGGAGTACGCCGATTCCCATAAAAATTTTAATCCGTTCTACGGCGCTTGCCAAATATATAGTATTCCACCGTATACGGTAGAGTCTGCCGCCATACTGTGTGGCGCCGCTTCGCCCATCCTCACTCACCAGATAGAGCTGGGGATATTTTGCCGCCGCCAGAAAGACCACCGCATCCTTTGCAGACTCTCCCATCGTAAAGTTCGCATACCCGGGTACCTGCCAGCGGCTCCTGTCGCTGTAGACGCCATCGCCGTACACATCTTCCTCGTAGCCGTCCTTCTCGATCTGCACTTTGCCGTCGCCAGCCCTGTTGTACCAGAGGGTAAAGTTATACGCTTCCGCGTCAAGTGATTTGGAAAAGTCCTCTCCCTTCCACTCCTCCCCCGCTTTGTCCGCAAAGTCGTCAATGTTGGAATACAGCAGTTTGTTCTGATAGATTACCGCATAGCGGAGGTTTTTGTTCTGCGCCATGTCCGACATATAGGCATCCACACTCTCTTGATCCCCGCCGCCGCTGTATCCGCCGCCATATCCATAATAAACATCATAATCATCCACGTCTCGAAAGCCTGCTTCTGCCGCAATCTCATCATAATGTGCCTGCTGCTCTATCAGATATTCCTGATAGTCGTCAAAATTGCCGTCAAAGTCCTCCAGAGTCGCCAGCCCGCCGACGGCATCTGACGTATAAGCCGCAGACTCCTCCACGACAGCCTCCTCCTGCACCACAGTCGTCTCATTTAAGAACCGGTCCTCCCACTCCACGTAGGATTTATCCGCATACTTGTATGCCGGACCCGTGGAATCCGGGTTATATCCGGCATATGTTCTTCCGCCGGTTGCCACCCCGAGCAGATCCGAGAGTCTGTTGCTGATCAGAATCCGAAAATCCCCGCTCTCCTGATAGTCCGCCTGCCCCTCAAAGACATCCACACCAAATGCCGACACCATGCTTACCGCGGGAACCAGTTGAATGACCATCATGGTCAATCCCGCCGCAAAAGCCAGCGAACTGCCTATCGCCTTACTTTTTTTCCATCTTGTATCCAATGCCCCACACCACCTTTATATATTCTGGCTCTTTCGGATTGAGTTCGATTTTCTCCCGGATGTGTCTGATGTGCACCATCACCGTGTTCTCCGGCGCAAAGGACGGCTCCTCCCAGACTCTCTCGTAGATCTCCTCCGCCGGGAAGATGCGCCCCCTGTTTTTCATCAGAAGCTCCATGATCTTCGTCTCCGTGGCGGTCAGTCTGACCGGCTCCCCGTCCGCATAGAGCGTGCGTTCCCGAAGGCGGTAACAGAGTCTGCCGTTTACGATCTCGTCCGCCTCGCTCTGCGCGTGGATACCGCCCAGCATTGTGTACCTGCGAAGCTGGCTTTTCACCCGTGCCGCCAGTTCCTGCGGATTGAAGGGCTTCGCCACATAGTCGTCCGCCCCCATAGAGAGCCCTAAGATCTTGTCCGTGTCCTCCGTCTTCGCGCTGAGCACAATGATCGGCAGGTTCTTCCTCTCCCTGATCTTCATCATGGCGGACAGTCCGTCCAGTTTCGGCATCATCACATCCATGATGATGAGCTGCACCTCCTGTTCCGCCAGAATCCGCAATGCCTCCATGCCGTCATAAGCTTTCAGCACACGGTAGCCTTCCTTTTCCAGCAGAAGAGCGATCGCCCGCACGATCTCCCTGTCATCGTCCACCACAAGCACACATGCATCCATCTGAAAATCTTACCCCCTTTTTCCTTTAAGCCTGCACTTATCTTAAAAATAAGTCCTTATAAAAAAGTCGTGGGATTTCTTATAAAAATCTTAAGGTTAGATAAAAATCGCCATATCTGTTCCGTCAATCGATTATGCATCTTTTTTGACGATACTTTTTCCTAAATATGCATCTTTTTCGACAATTCAATTCTTTAAATTTGCATCTTTTTTACAATTCAGTGCGACTACTCCACCGAAATATCAAAACTCTCCCGCATCTCCTTCTCCGCCGCCCTTATCTCCTCCAAAAGTTCCCTCGCGGAAACACGGATTGCCCCCGCTCCCATAATGATAATCTGCTCAAGCCCGTCGGACGTTGCCACCCGCACGCGGTGGTTTTTCCGGCTCATCTCGTGGGTCACCTTCTCGATATACTGGTCCGCCGTCTCCGCCTCCTTCGTGTACACCACGTCGATATTGTGATACCGCTCCACACTGCCGGGATTCCCCTTCACTCGGTAGGCGTCGAAGACAAGAATCAGGTACATTTTGCACAACGCCTGATAATTGCAGAGAATATCCATAAGCCTGCACCGTGCCGCATTTAAATCCGACTTTGCCAGACTGCTCAGTTCCTCCCACGCAAAGATAATGTTGTAACCGTCCACCAGAAGATACTCCTCCTGTCTCGTCTGCCCGCCGCGGTATTCGACTTCGGCGGGCGCAGCCGCCTTGGCGCGGATGGTTCTTGCCCATCCCTGCTTTTTCGGCTCCTTTGTGCCGAAAGTCCGCGCAAAGATCTCCTCCACCTCTTCTTGACCAATAAAGTCAACCGTCGAACCTCTGTCGGAGGACCGCTTAACGTACTGCTCAGCAAAATTTCCCATTTCAACATCTTTTCCCGCCTTCAGCACCGGCTCAAGATGCATGTACTCCTCTACCCGGTCCCACTCCACCACAAATCCCGCTCCGTGAGCGCAGAACACGGAACCGCACGGATTATCCAGATCATGCTCCGCCTCGTAGCCGATCTGTTCCATGACCTCCTCCGCATTGTGGCAAGGCTCATAACCCTGCAGTCTCGTAAACAGCCGTCCTTTTCCTCCGGAATAGGCGAGCAGCTTCGTCTGGTAGCCGCCAAATTCGGAAACCGGAACTGTGCCTGTGAGCACCGCCTCATCTCCCACGGTCTCCGGCGCGTCAAACCGACCGCTCATTGCCTGCACGTCCGTCATGGCACGCCCAACCAGCGAGCCGGGCAGTTCCATGCGAAAAGCATAGACAGGCTCTAAGAGCACGCTCCTCGCGCGGCAAAGCCCCTGCCTGAGCGCGCGGTAAGTCGCCTGCCTGAAATCGCCGCCCTCCGTATGCTTCACATGGGATTTCCCCGCCGCCAGCGTAATCTGCATATCCGTGATCGGTGAGCCAGTCAGCACGCCGAGGTGCGTCTTCTCCTCCAGATGGGTCAAAATCAGTCTCTGCCAGTTCCGGTCCAGCTTATCCTCGCTGCAGCAGCTCCGAAACGTAAGACCGCTGCCCCGCTCCCCCGGCTCCAAAATCAGATGCACCTCCGCATAGTGGCGAAGCGGTTCAAAATGCCCTACCCCCTCCGCCACATCCGCAATCGTTTCCTTGTAGAGAACGCTCCCCTCGTCAAAGTCCGCCTCCACGCCGAACCGCTCGAAAATCAGCTTTCTTAAAATCTCAATCTGCACCTCACCCATCACCCGGACATGGAGTTCCCCGCTCTGTTCCTGTCTGACGAGGTGAAGCTGGGGCTCCTCCTCTTCAAGTTTACATAACTTTCTATACATCTCATGGATATCGCAGCCTTCCGGCAAATTGACCCTATAAGTCATAACCGGTTCCAAGACAGGCAGCACGCTCTCCCTCTCCGTACCCAGCCCCTGTCCGCAAAAAGTGTGTTCCGGTCCAAGAAGGGCACATATACTCCCGGCTTCCGCCTCCTGCACCGCCACGTATTTCTCGCCGGAATATTGACGAATCTGGTCAATCTTTTCCACACAGTCACCCGCCGCTCCCGTTCCATTCTTTTTCGATGGTTCCGCCTCGTCCGTTCCAGCCCTGCTCTGTCCGCCCGACACCGTTATCGTCTGCTTGACCTTAAGACTCCCTCCCGTCACTTTGACATGCGTCAGCCGGTTTCCCTGCGGATCCCTCGTAATCTTAAAAACACGCGCGCCGAACGTTTCCCCGTACTTTGGTGAAGGCGCATATGCCAGAAGCGCATCGAGCAATGCCTCCACGCCGTCCCCGTGCAGGGCGGAACCGAAAAAGCAGGGAAACAGTTTCCGTTTCTCTGCCAATGACGCTATCTCTTCGTCGCTCACCGGGGGCTGCCCGCCCTGTGACACGTCCGCCGATTGCCCCTGTCCTTCCGCGCCCTGCTCCATCCGCTCCAGATATCGCTCCAGCAGCGTCTCGTCGCAGACCGCAACGTTTTCATAAAATGAATCCGTCCGCACCCCGCCCGGGCACGCAAAGGACACACAGCGCCCGTCCAATTCCTTCTGCACGCCCGAAAGCAGCCTGTCCGCATCCGTCCCCGGCTGGTCCATCTTGTTGATAAAGAGAAAGGTCGGCACCTGATAGCGCTCCAACAGCCTCCACAATGTCAACGTGTGGCTCTGCACCCCGTCCGCACCGTTTATAATGAGCACCGCGCAGTCTAACACCTGCAGCGTCCGCTCCATCTCCGCCGAGAAGTCCACGTGCCCCGGCGTATCCATAAGCGTCACTTCACAGTCCTTCCATGAAAAACGCGCCTGCTTGGAAAAGATGGTGATACCCCGGTCCCGCTCCTGCGCGTCCGTATCCAGAAACGTATCCCTGTGATCCACACGACCGGGATTTCTGATCTCTCCCGCCATATAGAGCATACGCTCCGCCAAAGTTGTCTTCCCTGCATCCACATGTGCCAGCAGACCTATTACTGTCTTTTTACCGCTCATTTTAACCCCCGATACGCGAACATGTCCCGCCGATAAGCGGGACATGCCAAAATTGTTACCTAACTTATATTATTTTAAACCTGATTTAAAATATTTGCAAGTCTGTCGATGCCTGACTGCACCTTTGCCATGGAGGAAAGGATCGTCTCCACTCCTGTCACCTGCTCCTCTGTGGAGGAACTGATCTCCGTCGTGCCCTGCACCGAAACCTGCGAAATCTTCTCAACCTGCTGCATCGCCTCCTGCAGCCGTTCCTTAATCTCCACGATACCGCCCAATCCGTCTTTCAGTTTTTCCGTCTCGTCAATGACTTCCTCGGACGACTTCAGCATGGTGTCAAAAATTTTCACCGTGTCGTCCAGCTTTTCATTGGACTCCCGCACAATCACGGTATTGCGGTCAATCACCTTGTTCGTATCGCCGATGGTAGCGATGATATCCTTCAAAATTGCGTCAATCTTCTGCGTCGCTGTCGCCGACTCGCCGGACAGCGCGTTGATCTCGTCCGCAACCACCGCAAAACCCTTGCCCGCTTCGCCCGCTCTCGCCGCCTCAATCGCCGCGTTCAGCGCGAGCAGATTGGTCTGTTTCGCGATCTGGCTGATGCTGTCTATAATCTCTCCGATGGAACTGGACTTCTGCTCCAGCGCCGCCATACCTTCGGATGCCACCTGTGTCGCCTTGATATTCTCACTGAACTTTTTGGAAAGTTCCTCGATCGCGACAATGCCTTCGTTGTTCTTCTCCTCCAGATGCTTCACATTTTCAACCGTCTGCATCACTCTGGACTCGGAATCCCCGATCCGGCTGTCCAGATCGTTGAATATCTGGATACTGCCCTCCACCTGCTCGATCTGCTGTTCCACGCTGGCGGAAATCTCCTCAGTGGACGCCGCAATCTCGGAAGAACTCTGTTCAAAGCTATGTAAGGAATCATAAATGGACTGTGAGGACTCCTGCAGTCCCTCGAAAGCGCCTCTTACGTTGTTCAGAAGCTCTTCCACCTCCCCTTCCTTCTGCTCTACCGCCGTAAACAGGGATCTCGCCCTGAATACGATGAAAACAGCCGCGGCAATCGCAAGCACATATACCATAATGATAAAGACCCAGATAGACAATGTGTACATACACAGATATGCCTGTCTGAAAATAAGCAGCGCCACAACATTGACCCCTACGGTCACCCCTGCGCATACCTTGATCACCGATAAATCATAATAGGGAATTGCCAGAAACAGAACGAGAAAATACGCTTCCACCATGGCTCCGAATACACCGGGCGTCCCCACCACGAGGGTCACCGCACCGAAAAACGGAAGAACCGATATATAAAGATATTTTGCAAAAGAACCCAGCTTCTTTTCAAACACCTTGATCAACACACTCGCCGCCACCATCAATAGGACGATCGCATCCCTCCCGGACGCGCCGTTAAACAAAAGCACATAGACAACGGCAACAATAGGGATCACCACGAGGAACAGGAACATAATCATGTTCATCCGTTTCTCCTCATTTTTAAGAATTTCCAGTTCCATACCCGCCTATCCTCCTTCTCCTGCGTATGAGAGTATATAACTCCGTTTCTATTATATCATACCCTCCCCCCTAAAAGTCAAGAGAAAATACGCTTCTGAAGGGCTTGAAAGCCGCTATTTTCCTAGCTTTCCTCCATCATGGCAAGGCTCACAAACCGGTCATAATGTTCCGGCTTAAACATCTTCTGGTAGAGGGTATCCAGCGCGGTCAGGGAAGCCTTCTGCCCCCGCTCTCCGACAGGTTTGTAAAGCACACTGTAGTCCACGCCGAAAAGAACAGACCGCAGCGCCGTCATCTCGCAGCCGCAGGAGAGGTAAAACGCAATCCGCCGTTCTCTGGTCAGACCTTGTTTTTCATCAGCCGCCGCCGAAATGCGCTCGGACTCGATATAAAGCCCGTCCACGTCCGGCAGGTTTTCTGCAAAGTAGGACACAAACAGGGAAAAGGCGTGATGCCCCAGCCCGCCGCCCCTTTTTCCGCGCAGAATCGCAAAATAGTCGAGCAGCGCGCACCGTGTCTCCTTGCAGAGTATGAAAACGGCATAGCCCACCAGTTCCTCCCCGCCGTAAATCCCCAGAGAAAAACCGTAGCCGTCATCCATGCTCCTTGTGATATGGCTTAACGGCTTCAATTCGTCGGACGGGAAATCCTTCCTCATATAAGTCTGATAAATATGCCCGATTTCTTCTTTATCTAAATTTTTTACGGTATACGCCGCCATTTTCCGCTCCTTCTTTTAGTTTACATCATATACTATACTCTGCCGATTTCTACTCTTCTCAGGTTTACATAATGCAAACATGTCGGCGCAACATAGTTTACATAACATTCAGCAACTCACCTGTCATACCCCTGCACATACACGAAGGAATCCCCGTCGTTTTCCCTGTCCATGCAGTAATCCGGGTGTAACGCCGCCTTCACAAAATCTCCGCCGCCGGAATCGATAACCGCCACCGGCATCCCAAGCGCCCGCTCCACATCCGACACGGTGACGTCGTCCAGGAAGACCTGCTCCCCGCTGCGCAGCATATTGGACGGAATGAACAAAATGTCGCCCAGCCGCTCCCCTGCCTGCCGCCGCTCCTTTAACTGGGCGATTAGATCCTGCCCCGTGACCAGCCCGGCAACGGTGATCGTCTCCCCAAAGAAATCGTTTTGGATCGGGAAAACATGAATGGCAAGCCCCGGACACGCGCCGCAAAGTTCCGCCGCCGCATCCCGTATCAAGGGATATGCCAGCCTGCCAGTCGCCACAGAGATTGTCCTTTTTATCTCCATCGGTTTGTTTTGACCATTTTGGTCAGTCGCAAGTGCCCGCATTGCCTCTGCAAATTCCTCCCGGAAAAGCCGCATCATACCCACGCCGTTTTCAAGCTGGATATAACCGTCGTAGCGCTCTTCCTCGGGAAAATCCCTCTCCGCCAGCATATAAAACTCGTCGCTGGCGTGAATAAAGTGTAGACCATATTGGTCAAAACAAATCTTCTGGTACTGTTCAATCATATCAATGATCCCGCATGCCTCCTCCTTCGTAAAAAGCTCCAGAGGACAAAGCCCTTCCCGGTATTTCGTAATCCCCGCGGGCACCAACGACACGCTCCGCATAAAGGGCAGATACTCCATCAGGTCCGTGATGCTTCGCCGCAGTTCTTCCCCATCGTTAATTCCCTTGCAGCACACGATCTGCCCGTTCATCTCCACATGCCCCTCGTAGAAACGATCAAGAAAGCGCAATTTTTCCCCAGCGAAACGGTTGTTTAACATCCTGCACCGAAGCGCCGGGTTTGTAGTGTGCACCGAAATGTTGATGGGCGCAAGCTGCATCTGGATGATGCGCTCCACGTCCCGATCGTCCATGTTGGTCAACGTGATATAATTGCCCTGCAAGAAGGAAAGCCGTGAATCGTCATCCTTAAAGTACAGCGTCTCCCGCATCCCCGGCGGCATCTGATCGATAAAGCAGAAGATACACTTATTGCTGCAGGAACGATAATCGCTCATCAGACCGTTCTCAAACTCCACGCCCAGATCCTCGTCATAGTCCTTGTCGATCTCTAAAAGCCACTCCTCGCCGTCCGCCTTGCGCACAAGCGCCTCCACATATTCGTCCTTCATCAGATACCGATAATCGAACACATCCTCTATTTCGTTGTCATTAACGGAAAGAAGGACGTCGCCCGCCTCAATCCCCATCTCCTGTGCGATGGAGCCGGGTGCCACCTCCTTCACCACATGCTCTGTCTTTTTCACATTAGCTTCCTCTCTACGGAGAATGCCGTATTTCAGGCATTCTCCCGCGTGAAACTTAGTACTTCTTGGCGTCCCGTCCTATGGCGGGACGTCTTTAGAAGTACTTTTCACGCTGTTACCAGTCCGAATCCCAGTCATCGTAGCTGCTGTCCCAACTGTCGCTGCTATCCCAATCGGAATCCCAATCGTCGCTCGCCCACTCCTTCTCGCTGTACCATGACGTTTCGGAGAAATCCCCCACCTCGTACCCGGCACGCCAGCAGTACCACCATAACCAGACCAAAAATGACCATCTGGTAAATAAAGCTTCTCTTCAAGGCTCTTTCAATCCCGCCGGACAAGTTCGCGCTCTTCGTGCCCTTCGCGCCCCGGTAATCCTCTCCGAGAAACACCCGCATATCCTTAAGCGGCAGGTTATGCCGCTGACAGTATGCCCTCAGTTCTTCTATTGTCGTGGGAACGCCGTAGGCAACTCTTTTCACGCGCCTGTTTGCCGCTCCACAGTGCGGACAGGTCTGCGCCGTTTCCGGGAACATCTGCCCGCAGTATTCGCAAGGTATTTTCATAGTTCCCTCTCCCCGTGCTTTTTCTGTCTCAATTATACAGGGAACACCTCACAAAAAGCAATACCGCAAACGCATCCTCACATTTGCTTAGTTTACATAACCTTCTTCTGCTATTTACTCATCGAGAATAGAATATTGCAGCATCTCGTATAAAAGCTTCGTCCCCTCTTTGATCTCCGGGGGAAGAAGCGCGCGTGCCACCAGCTTATACCCCTCCTCCGGCGCGTCGATGCGCTCTAAATTCGCGTAGTCCCCGTCAATGCTTGCCACCCGGTACTGAAATGTAATCATGTCTGCACCCCCTGTTTCTATTCCTTCATCACAGTATACCCCATTTTTTCAAGCAGCGCCATATCCGTCTCAACGGTAATGCCCGCCGTGGTCAGCATGTCTCCGCTGATCGCCGCGTTCGCGCCTCCGGCAAAGCACCCTTCCCCCTTGTCCCCAAGCAGCCCCCTGCCGCCTGCAAGACGGATAGATGCGTCGGGAATGATAAAGCGGAAAACCGCCACGATCCGCCGCACCTCGTCGTTTGTCAACACCGGGTTGTTCTCGTAGGGCGTGCCCGGAATCGGGTTTAACACATTGACAGGAATGGATTTGACTCCGAGCTCCCTTGCCGTAAGCACCATGTCGATCCTGTCTTCCATCGTCTCGCCAAGCCCCATAATACCGCCGCTGCAGATGGAAAGCCCCGCCCGTTTCGCCGCCCGCAGCGTCTCTATCTTATCTGCATAGGTGTGCGTCGTACAGACTGAGGGGAAATACCGCTCTGATGATTCCAGATTACAGTGAACCCGGGATGCACCTGCCTCTTTCACCTTCCTAAAATCCACCTCCGAGAGCAGACCGAAGGAAACGCAGACCTCTATGCCCGCCTCCTGCCGCACCGCGCGAATGCTCTCGCAGACCTGTTCCACCTCCGCCTCAGAAAGCCGCCTGCCGCTTGTGACGATGGAATATCGCAGCACGCCTCTCTCCGCATTATTCTTTGCCTGAGCCACGATTTTTTCCGTGGAAAGCAGCGGGTAGGACTCTTCGCAGGCGGTCGTATAGTGCGCGCTCTGGGCACAGTACTTGCAGTCCTCCGAGCACCGCCCGCACTTTCCGTTTATGATCGTGCAAAGGTCGAAACGATTCCCGCAAAAATGCGCCCTGATCTCGTCCGCCGCAAGACAGAGCTGCTCTAAAGGCTGCTCCGCCAAGGGCATAATCTCCTCTTTTGTGAGAAGTTCGCCTCTATATAATTTTTCCTGCAATTCTTTTATGTAGTCCATCGTCTGTCCCTCTTTCTATCCATGTCAAAATTCCCAGCCGCGCCTTTTAGGGTTTACATAACTTTATTCGCATTCAAGACATCATGGGATAAGTTTACATAACTCAACCAAACCACGCCCTCATAACAGACATCACCTGTACCAGCTCCTCCTCCGAGATCACGTAGGGCGGCATAGCGTAGAGATACTTGAGAAATGGTCTGGCAAATACGCCTCTCTTTGCCGCAAACTCCTGATACCCCGAAAGAACGGTGCCGTCATACACTTCCAAGCAGATACAGCCGCCCATGATGCGCACCTCTTTCACCTTCGGGTTAGAAAAATCCGCCATCTCCCGCCGCATAATCTCCGTAATCCTGTGAATCTTCGCCATGTAATCCTGCCCCTCAAACAGTTCGATGGAGGCGAGTGCCGCACTGCATGCAAGGGCGTTTCCCATAAAAGTCGGACCGTGCATCAGCGCGAGCGCCGGGTCGTCCCCATAAAAACCCCGGTACACCTTCTCTCCCGCAACCGTCACTGCATGTCCGATATAACCGCCCGTCAACGCCTTGCCGAGCACAAGAATATCTGGCAGTACCTCGTCCGCCACAAACCGGTATCCCGTCCGTCCGAATCCCGTCGCAACCTCGTCAAAAATCAGCAGCACGTCATATTGGTCGCAGAGCTGCCTGGCACGCTTTAAAAAGTCCAGCCCGTACATCCGCATACCGCCGGCTCCCTGCAAAAGCGGTTCTACAATAAAACAGTTAAGCTCCTCGTGATATTTCTCAAACGCCTCCTCCAAAGCCGGTATCTTTGTGGGAATATGAATCACGCCCTGTTTCTCCTCAAAGGCAAAATGATAATCCTCGTCATCTCCCACTTCCATCGTCTTGAAGGTGTCCCCGTGATAAGAGTGGGTGAGGGAAAGCACCGTTTTCCGCCCGTCCTTCCTGTTCACGTTAAACTGCAGCGCCATCTTCAGCGCAACCTCCACCGCCACCGAACCGGAATCCGAGAAAAAGCAGTAGTCCAGATCGCCTGGCAGCCAGTCCGCCAGTTTATCCGACAGCCGCTGTACCGCCGGGTGGGTCAGCCCTCCCAGCATCACATGGGAAAACACGTCCGCCTGCTCCTTGATCGCCTTTGTGAGAGCGGGGTGCTTGTAGCCGTGGATCACACTCCACCACGAGGAGATGGAGTCGATCATTTCCTGTCCGTCCTCCGTGTAAAGGTATACGCCCTCCGCGTCCACGATCTCGTAGGGCGGTTTCATGGTTTTCATTTGTTCGTAAGGATACCAAATCATTGCATTTCCTCTCTTTATTACTTTATAAATTGCGAAACTCTATCATGGTTATTGAAATTGTACAAATAGTATAACCAACGCAGACGCGCTTGCGCTCCGTTCCAGCCGTAACAGCGCTAAATTCGAAAATACCTCATTAAGCGCTGACGGCTTCCAAGGGTCTGCTTATGGTTATACTATTTGCACAATTAATGTAACTCTGAGAAGAGTTTCGCAATTATCCCATCAACGATACAACACCTTCAACTCCTCCACATCCATCGAAAGCTCCCGCTCTCCCTCCCGCAAACATGCCAAGGTTTTTAGCCCCGTCAGCTCCTCGCACATGCGGATGTTGTCCTCCTCCATCACGTCGCCGGGATGAAAACGGTTAAAGATCATCCCCACAAGAGGAATGTTTTTTGCGCGCATGTACTCTGCGGTGAGAACCACACTGTTGATCGTGCCAAGCCCCGCGTCCGCAATGAGCAGGCAGGACAGGTCGAGACATTTTATCACATCTTCCAGAAAAATCTTCTCCCTGTCATAGCGGATAGGACAGAGAATGCCGCCGCTGCCCTCCACAGTCACATAGTCGTATTTATCGCTAACTCTCCGAAAGCCTTCCCGAACCACGGACAGTTCCACCGGTCCCCCCTCCAAGCGTGCCGCCAGATGGGGTGAATACGCGTTTTCATATATGTAAGGGCACATCTCCTCTAACGGCTGGGATATCCCCGAAACCTCCTTCACAGACAAGGCGTCCCCCGGAATCAGCGTGCCGTCCGCCCTTCTCTCATTGCCGCTCATTGCCGCTTTATAGTAAGCGGCTTGCGCGCCGCTCTCCGCCAGTTTTTTAATGACCAACCCGGTCACATATGTCTTTCCAACATCCGTACCTGTTCCCGTTATAAAGAGATTCCTGCTCATACTCCCGCTGCCTCTTCTTTCATCCATTTTCCTGTCTCCGACACTTTCACATGACACCATCTTCTGACCATTACAGTCAGTTTTCTGTTTTTTATCTCTTCGCAGCGTTTCCCCGCATCCTGTCAAATACAGGCTTTACTCTCACGGTCAATATTGCCGCCAGAATACACAGGCAGATGTCCCCCGGAACTGCCAGCACAAAGCAGTACAGAAACAGCGGTCCCAGCGCAATCGGCGTATCAATCACATAATTGCATATCACATAATAGTAAATCATCCCCGCCGCATAGACGATGAAAAGCCCCAGAAAGTTCACAGCCATGACCCAGCCGGTCGATAAGCGCCCTTTGCGCTCCACCATCCTGCCCGTCACATATGCCGCCAGCATAAATCCAAGCAGATAGCCAAAACTTGGTTTCAATATGTACCAGAAGCCCCCGCCCTCCGCAAAAATGGGAAGCCCCACCAAACCGAGCAGAATATAAACGCCGACGCTCAGTGCGCCTTTCCTGCCGCCCAACAGAAGTCCCGCCAACATGGTAAACAGAAACTGCAGAGTAAACGGCACTACCGGCACAGGAACCTTGATAAATGCCCCTATCGCTATCAGCGTGGTAAATACCCCGCAAAGCACCATGTCCTGCGTGCTGATCTTTCTCCCAGCAGCCGCTTTCTCCCTCTTTTCCGATGCAAAGGTAAGTCGTTTTTCCATATGTTCCACCATGATTACTCCTTTCACTCTCTCATTGTTAACCATTTCATTGTTTTGGTTAACAATATGAGTATAGCATAAAAGAAATGTATGTCAAGCCGCTTTTCCGGCAGTCTCCTGACGACAGGTTCCCTTGTAATTCCCATCCATGTGTCGTATGATAACCATACAGCTACAATACAGTTAGTCTGGCAAAAACGAGGTTGATACAACAGTATGAATAAAAAAGATAAATTTCTCACAATCGGTCAGTTTGCCGCCATGCACGGCATCAACAAGAAAACCCTTATGTGGTACGACGAGATTGGGCTGTTTCAACCCGCCGCCATCAATCCTGAAAACGGCTACCGCTGTTACAACTACCACCAGAGTCCGATTCTGGAAACCATTCTCCTTCTGCGGGAACTTGATGTTTCCGTCCGCGAAATACAGGACTTCCTGAGAGACCGTTCCGCTTTTGCCCTGAAAACCCTTCTGGAAGAAAAAATCACGGCGCTCGACTTGCAGATCAGCCATCTACAGGCGGTCCGCACAACGCTCTGCACGCATCGGCAGAATATGGAAACCCTGCTTACCATGGACTTATCCGAGATCAGCGTCATTGAGAAAAAAGAACGCTGTCTCGTCACCGTGGATGTGAACCGGGAAACCTCTTTTGAGGAGGAAGTCGAACTGATCACCGCCGAGACGGAAAAGTATCATCTCGGACGCCTGCATGAAGCTTCCTACGGCTCTATGCTCCCCGTCACCAGCCTGCAAAACGGCTGTTTTGACGACTACTGCAAGTTGTTTATCGAGATTCCCTTTCTCTCCTACGAAGCGGGACTGCACATTACGCCCGGCGGAAAATATCTGCGCGCCTTCTACAAAGGCGAATGGGACGGCATCCCCGGACGTTACCGAGAAATCCTTGCCTATGCAAAGGCGCACAACCTGACGCTCCACGGATTTTCCTATGAGATGGGTATCAACGAAAATGTGATCGACCGGATTGAGGATTATATTGTACAGATCGAGATTCCTGTGATTGGGTAAACGACTATGGCGCCCCTCACACAATCCCCACCATCTTCCCGATCCAGTATGCCACGCCCAGCACCCAGCTTGTGAAAATCCCGTACAGGATCACCGGTCCGGCGATGGTGAAGATTTTACAGCCGATACCGTATACCTGCCCTTCCTTCTGGTACTCGATCGCCGCCGAGGCAACGGAGTTCGCGAAGCCCGTGATTGGCACGAGCGCACCCGCCCCGCCCCACTCTACGCACTTATGGTAGAGACCAAATCCGGTCAGCAGGACGCTTGCGAGCACCAAAAGCATAGAGCACCACGAACCCGCTGTCTCCTTGTCAAGCCCCATGCTGTTTGTGGCATAGTTTAAAATGCCCTGTCCAATCACACAGATGATGCCGCCGACCAAAAAAGCCTTCGCCATGCGCACGGGCATACTGTATTTCGGCGTCGTCTGCTCCACGTGCTGCCTGTAAGCCTGCTCCCGTTCCTGCTGTGTCATCTCTTTTTCCTGATTCCTTGTTTCATTTTGTACCTGACTCTGTGCCATGATCTGCCCTCTCCTTTTTTGACTTTCTTCCCTTTATTCTGCCTATCCTTCCATCCCTCTGCTCTGTTTTTCACCCTTCCGGCATTTTCTTTCTAGGCTGCATTTCCGCGCCGTTTCGAATGTTCCGTCAGTTTTCCGATTTCATCCGTTTATACTCTCGCTTCATTACCGGTTCCTCACAAAAACACCCGCTGCGTAAAATAAATCACGCTCCCCGTTAGTTTCCCCAGCGCCACGGAAAGTATCGCAATCCCCAGCCCGTGACGGAAACCGATCCTTCTGGCAAAAACGGGAATCGTGTTTAACATCTCCGCAATGGCGAGCGCAAGACACCCCACAAAGATACCCGCAAACAAGCCGAACACAATCTGCAAAAGCGTCCCCGCGAAATTCCACACGCCCTCCGTCGCCGCCCCGAAAACCGCATGTGTCCGCACCATCCTCCCGATCATGCCCCACTCTCGGAAGACACTGAAATAACTGCCGGTCAGTGTGCCGAAAATGACCATCTCCTCCAGCACGAACACCTTTTTTGCTACATGCATTTTGCCCGCAAATCTCGGGATCAGCCCAACCGATATCAGCACGGTAAACACGCCCGCCGACACGATCAGTCCCGCGCTTGCCCCGATCACCGCCAAAAGAATTTGTTTAAGAAACATCAATGGTCTTTCCCTCCCTGTCCGCCGTCGCGATGAGCGCCTGATTCACATCCTTTTCATAGACGCGCATTTCCACCTCAATAGGCGTGGGGTCCTTGGTGATCCGCCTGCCGCCGATATGGTTGAAAAACACAATAATGCCGACCGCCAGCCCGAGCGAATAGGATAGTTCCAGAATCCCGTACCCGTCCCCCCGATAACCCATCACCATCTCGTAAAGCTTTGAGAAAACCTCATTGATCCCGATATCGTTGTGAAAAGCCATGATCGTAAAAGCCGTGCCAAAAAAACTGACGAGAGACACAAACGCCAGCTTGCACCACTGTGCAAAGCCCTTATGCCTGTCCACGCTGATCCACTCCACAAGCACGTCCGTCTCCCCCAAACTCTCCACACTCACGCCGGGACAGGCGCGCTCGATCTCCGCAACAACCTTGAGCACACTGATGACCTGCCGCTTGCTCTCCCCCTCCTGAAAAGTCCACAATTTAAGAGATTTCGCCTTTGCAAGCACATGGGCATCCGCGCAGGTTAGCGACGCGATATCCTTGACACACACCTCCGGCTTCTGCACCTCTATATTCTGTTCCGCTTTCAGATAAATGGTCACGTTGTTAGTTGACATAACTTCTCCCATTTCCACCATTTTTATATATGGGTATTATGAGGAAATTTTTTTATTTTATACGCTAATTGCCTATGCTATACTGATGATATAAATTTTTTAAGGAGGAATCCACATGAAAATCACCGTCATCGACGGACAGGGCGGTCGCATCGGCAAGACCGTCATCGAACAGATCAAGGCAAAACACAGAGATTTAGATCTCTACGCCATCGGCACCAATACCGCCGCCACCGCCGCCATGTTAAAGGCGGGTGCGGACTTTGGCGCAACCGGTGAGAATGCCGTGCTGGTAAACGTGACCGATGCAGATATCGTGATCGGTCCCGTGGGAATTGTCTTCGCAAACGCTCTGCTAGGGGAGATCACTCCCGCCATCGCTACTGCCGTCGGCGCAAGCAAAGCCTTTAAAATTCTGATTCCCGTCAACCGCTGCAACCACTTTATCGCGGGGTGCGCGGAAAACTCTCTCGGCGAATATATCCGGCTGGCAGTGGAGAAATTGGAAACCATGCTCTAAAGAGCATACCGCCAACGTAAGTCCATCGAAATGCCTTTTAACACCAGAATCTTATCAACAGAAAAAGAAGGGATATCAGTATGAAAACAAATAAACTTCTCTACGGCGCAGCATACTACGACGAATATCTCCCCGTAGACCGCATCGAAACCGACATGGAAATGATGAAAAAGGCGGGTATGAACGTGATCCGCATCGCGGAGTCCACTTGGAGCACTTGGGAACCGCAGGACGGCGTCTTCGATTTCACCCATCTGCACCGGATGCTTTCCTGCGCAAAAAAGCACGGCATTCAGTTGAGCGTTGGCACACCCACCTACGCTGTCCCCACATGGCTTGTCCGCAAATACCCGGATATCATCACCGAAACCCACGACGGACCGGGGCGTTACGGTCACAGGCAGAATATGGATATCGCCCATCCCATGTACTTAAAACATGCGGAACGCATCATCCGCCGTCTGATGGAGGAGGTGCAGCCCTACGACCATGTGATCGGTTTCCAGCTCGACAATGAAACCAAATCCTACGACACCTGCTCCGCCTACGCCCAGAAAAAGTTTGTGGACTATGTGCGGACGCTTTTTCATGATGACCTGACGCTCTTAAATGAGGCGTGGGGACTGGATTACTGGAGCAACCGCATCAATGCGTGGGAGGATTTTCCCGACGTGCGCGGCACTATCAACGCAAGCCTCGGCGCGGAATACCATAAATTCCAGCGAAAACTTGTGTCGGAATTTCTCGCATGGCAATGTGCCATCGTGCAGGAATACGCCCGCCCGGATCAGTTCATCACACAAAATTTCGACTACGACTGGCGTGGCTACTCCTTCGGTCTGCAGCCGGAGGTTGACCAGTGGGAAGCTGCCAAGCCCTTGACCGTGGCGGGCTGTGATATCTACCACCCCTCCGCGCAGGATCTTACAGGAAAAGAGATTGCCTTCGGCGGCGCCATCGCCCGCTCCTTAAAAAAGGACAACTACCTCGTTCTGGAGACCGAGGCGCAGGGCTGCCACGGCTGGCTCTCCTACCCCGGGCAGCTCCACCTGCAGGCGTTCAGCCATCTGGCAAACGGCGCGAACTGTGTGGAATACTGGCACTGGCACTCCATCCACAACGCCATTGAATCTTATTGGAAAGGAGTCTTAAGCCACAATCTGAAAGAGAACGCCACCTACCGGGAGACATGCCGCATCGGCTCGGACTTTGCCGAATACGGTACTCACTTGGTCAATCTGAAAAAGCACTGTCCCACGGCAATCCTTCTGGACAATGTCTCTCTGGACGCCCTGCAATGGTTTCCCATCAAGGACGGTCCGGCATACAACGACGTGTTCCGCTGGGTTTTCGACGCCCTCTATGAGATGAATGTGGAATGCGACATCCTCTCGGCGGAGGACGATATCGACTTATTTAGTCAATACAAACTGCTGATTACCCCCGCGCTATACAGCGTCTCCGACCGACTGACGAACGCGCTAAAAGACTATGTGCGGGCGGGCGGCGTCCTGCTCTCCACCTTCAAAACCGCAGTGGCGGACAGAATGCTGAAAATTTATCACGACGACCTGCCCCACGGGCTGACCGAAGTGTTCGGCATGACCTACGACCAGTTCACGGACGCTGTGCGGGTAGGGCTGCGCGCAAATCCGAAAACCGCCGGGAACACGGCTCATGCGTCCCACACGATTGATATGACTGAATCAGTCAACTCTGTATCGGAACAGGATGCGTATCCCTGCGTCCACAATTGGATGGAACTTCTCCTCCCCGACGACGCCGAAACACTCGCCCTCTACGACCACCCCCACTGGGGCGACTGCGCCGCCATCACGGGCAACCGATTCGGTCAGGGCTATGCCGCCTATCTGGGCTGCTACACGGATGCGGACGTGCTCAAAAAACTGCTCAACCTTCTCTGTGAAAAGGCGGAGATCGCCAGAGAAGAAGCCGCCTATCCCCTGATTGTAAAGCGTGGCATAAACGACCTGCAAAAAGAAATCATATACTATTTTAATTATTCCGAAGAACCGCAGGAAACCATCTACCACGGCGCGGACGCCCGCGTGCTGCTTGTAGGACACGAAACCGCAGGCAGCGACGGCGCGGCGGCATCTGCAAACACAGATTCAAACGAGACACCGACTGTCTTAGTCAAGGACGGTGACAGAATCTCCCTCTCCTGCTGGGATTTTCTGATTCTGGAAGAAGTGTAAAGTCAGGACTACCGGCTTAGCCGGTAGCCTGCCCTGCCCCTATAAGGGGCTATTACCTGCTTGCGCCCATTGCTGTCCGTTCCTTTCCCTTTCGCAGTGCCGCATTCGCAGTACACTGCTCATTGCTTTCGCGTACATTATAACATACTTTTTTCGACCTTGACATGTTAATTCTGCATTCTAAGTGGTTAATTTTGTATCGAAGAGGATTTTTTGTTTCTGCAAAGCAAGGAAAAACAATACAGATTAATTCTGTCCTGATTGAAGCCGGGAATTATACTTATTACATATCTGTTCCAGTTTCGCAAAATCAAGACATCTGACTTTCCCTTTATACCCGGATTCACCACAGCACAAATGATATAAACAGTTAGCATTGTTTACAATTATTTCCTGATTTTTTCTGCACCATACTAATTCATCTATGCATAACTGCTTATAGTGACGCTCACTTGCAGAATCGTTTAGGTCAGGTTTTAGATTGACTTTGTATATCTGCGTCTCCTCAACCGGAATCATCAGATTAAAGTTAAGGACACCTATCAGTTTACCTTTTTTATCAAATATTTTGTCGAAGTCAGCTCTCGGCTTCATTTTCGTATGTTTTGCAACTGCATGAGAAAGTGGAATGAGATATTTTCTGTTATTACACAAAACAATAATCCCTACATAAATACGATGCTGTTTCCCTATCTGCGGCGAAACCGAAGATACTTTATCGTCTACTTTGTGTAAATTCCGTATGTATTTCATGTCTATCAGATACAGGTTTAATCTTTCCTGCTTCATTTGCACCTCATTATCTTTTGAATTATGGAAATTATATATAAATATGGCTATGCCTTAAGACATAGCCATAATGTGAAACCACCATCAGCGGTTTCAACGCTTTTACAACTTCCACTTATAGGTAGGACTCACCTTAAATGCATAATAACATACAGTTCTTAAATGTCAACAGAAAAATGATTACAAATCTAAGAGACGCCTGTCAGATCAAAAAATGCCTGACTCATCGTTCCCCTCTGACAGTACGCGCTTTCCAGCCCGCACAGGACATTCGCTATTTCGGGATATTCCCTGCACACGTCGATGACGTCATTCGCCGTGTCTTTCGGCATATCCGCGGCAAAAACCAGCTCCCTTCCGTCCTTCACGAACGCCCCGTTTTCCGCCCTTCATAATTTCCAGCATAACCCGATAACCGCCCCACTCTTTGGACACGTTTATCGTCTGCTGTTTCCCGTCAAAGTTGCAGAGCACGACCACCTTCTGCTCCCCCAGCGTTCTCCGGTAAACCATGACAAGCTCCGTCCCCGTCTCAAGAAACGCAATGTCCCCTCTCGCAATTACCGGATATTTTTTTCTCATGGCGATCAGCTTCTTATAAAAGGCAAGGACAGAATCCTCATCCCTCCGCTGTGCCTCCACCGTAATCTCCTGTCTGAACGCCGCTGACATCGGCAGCCACGGTTCCGCTTCCGAAAACCCGCCATATGTTCCCCCGTTCCACTGCATGGGCGTCCTGCTGTTGTCCCGGGACCTCGCCGCGAGCGTCTCGAGCGCCTCGTCTTCCGTCTTTCCCTCCTCCAATAAAATCCGGTAGTAGTTCAGGCTCTCCACATCCCGGTAATGGTCAATAGACGGGTAATGCGCGTTCAGCATCCCGATCTCCTCCCCCTGATAGATGTACGGGGTGCCGCGCATCAGATGGATCATGCCCGCCAGCATTTTCGCCGACTCTTTCCAGTAAACATCCTCGTCGCCCATCCTGCTCAAAATGCGGGGCTGGTCATGGTTGCACCAGAAAAGCGCGTTCCAGCCGTCGTCTTCCTGCATTCCCATCTGCCATTCGGCAAAGAGCTCTTTAAGCCTCCGATAGTCCACAGCTTGAAGCGCCCACTTATCACCGTCTTTATAATCCACTTTCAGATGATGGAAATTAAAGCACATGGAAAGCTCTTTTTCCCTCGGCGCAGAATACCGGATGCAGTGCGCAAGCGATGTGAAGGACATCTCGCCCACGGTCACAAAATCCCCAATTCCCGCATCCCTCACCAGCTCTTTCAGATATTCGTGTATATGCGGACCGTCGCTGTAAAACCGCCTTCCGTCCCCTCAAAGTCGTCCTCCATCCGCTCCGGCTTGGAGACTAAGTTGATCTCATCGAACCGAAACGCCCGGATGCCCTTCTCCTTCCAGAATCGGAGAATCTCCTTTAACTCCTCCCGCACCCTCGGATTATCCCAGTTCAAGTCCGCCTGTGTCACATCGTACAGGCGCAGGTACCACTTTTTCAGAGCCGGCACATACTCCCATGCGCTGCCGCCAAACTTTGACTGCCAGTTTGTGGGCGCGCGGTCAGGCGTCCCCTCCCTAAAAATGTAGTACGCTTGATAGTCCTCGTCCCCCGCCAGCGCTCTCCGGAACCATTCATGCGCCGTGGAGGTGTGGTTGAACACCATATCCAGCATAATTCCCATGCCCCGCGCCTGACTCTGCTCTATCAGATTTTCCAGATCTTCCATCGTTCCAAACTGCGGGTCGATCGCCCTGTAATCCGCCATGCTGTCTGTCTCTCCTTCCTTCTCTATTTTAACTGAAATTTGCCACTATGGTTTCCTTTTCTCTCACATCCATCCCGGTATGGAACTGAATATCCCGGGCGCTTCCCTCCTCCGTCACAACACATACCGTAACGTCCGGATGACCCGCCGCCTTGATCTTTACCCTATAGACAACACCGAAAACCGCGCCGAACACAATCTTAAATGCCCTCGTAATCCCCGCAAATACCATGGAGGAAACCGCCGCTCCAATCTTCCAGCCGATGGGACCCAGTATAAAGTGCGCCGCCATCACGGACAACAACAGACTGCAGAACGGCACCACAATCATCGAGATGACCTGCGGCGTGATCTTGCGGAAGAATTTTTCCAGATACACCAACGTGAACGCAGCCATAATCGCCGGAAGAACCTGACCCTGATAGCCGATCATATTGATCCGGAAACCGCCGAAATCCCATTTCGGTATATCCGCCGCCGCTGTCCCCGCAACCGCATAAGCGTTTAGCAGCTGCCCGGACACCAGTGTCAGACCGAGAACGATACCGAGCATCTGATTCGTGCCCATCTTCTTTGTCACGGACCAGCAAATCCCGACCGGAAGCATATGAAAGACCGCCTCCCCGATCAGCCACAGAAAGCTGTCAATGCCCGCCCAGAACTGGCTGATGTCACATAAGGTTTTCGTGCCGTTTTCAAACAGGTACAGACTGTCGATACAATTCCTGAAACCCAAAATCAGACCGCCCGTAATGATTGCCTGAATCAGCGGCGCAAAAATCTCCGCAAGCGCCGCAATATCCCGCTGCAGCACATTCTGGTTTTTCTTAGCCGCCTGTTTTACCGCGTCCTTTGACACGCCCTCAATGCCCGCTTCCTTTACAAAATCGTTTTAAAAATCAGCTACCGTATTACCGATGATCACCTGAAACTGTCCCGACTGCGTGAAGCTCCCCTTCACCACCTTCATCGCCTCGATCGCACTCACGTCCGCCTCTTTCGGCTCTACAAGAGCAAACCGCATTCTCGTCATGCAATGCGAAACTGCCGTGCCGTCAGCCGCCTCGTGTCCGACGGCTATGTGCAGACCATGCAGGGAAAAGGGGTGCGCAATATCTATCAGCCCGCCGCACAGACGGCTTTTACCATCGGCGAAATCGAAAGTTTCCGGGAATCCGCCATGCGAAACGGACATACACCCCTGACAAAAGTTCTCTTATTTACCGAATTTGCAATCAATGAAAAGCAGGCGCTGTATACCGGCTTTTCTGTCGGTACGGATATCTACTATATCCAGCGCCTGCATTATATAGATGGTCAGCCGTTGATTCTGAACCACAATTATTTCTTAAAGGAAGCGGCTCCCGGTCTCACGGCGGAAATCGCTGAGAACTCCATCTACCGGTATCTGGAAGATACGCTCCACATGACGATCGTGAACAGCAAACGAATCATGACCGTAGAAAAAAATAACGGAAATTGATGAAAAGTACCTGAGACTGAATGCCGAGGATTATAACTGTATGGCAGTCGTGAGCAGTCAGACCTACAACAGCGACGGGGTGATGTTTGAATACACACAGTCCCGCCACCGCCCGGATTATTTCCGCTTTTATGACAATGCGGTGAGAAAATCCGTCTAGGTCTGCCGTCGGCATACCTAAAACAGCCCCAGAAACTTCTCCTGAAAGTTATTATAGATTTCCTCATAGGTCGTGTAGGAAAGCTTCGCGCTGTCCCGAAACCGCCCCCGCCATTCGTTCTGGATCGCGTCCGCAAGCATCCCCGCGCACTCACTCTGGGTCAAGAGGATCGCCGGAAAGACAAAGTAAATCATAAACAGATTGATGTCCATCTGGCTTCTGCCGCTGATTTTTCCCCGTTTGGCAAAGCGCACTTCCACCGCGTCCGCAAACGCCTTTGCCGCCTGCGCCGCAGCTTCTTCCCGTCCCTGTTCCTGCTCCTGCTCCACGAAACCCGTCATCTGCGCAAGGATCGCCTCATTCTTTTCCCGAAACAGCGTCATCCGCTCCTTGTAAGCCTTTTTCTTCATGCGATCCATCATCATCTCCATGTTGTCAAACATGGTTCCCGCCTGTTCTAACATACGCTCTGTCATCCTTTCTGCCATTACCTGCCTATCAGCAATTGAATATTTTTAATATAGTTTTGCTTGCGCTCTCCCCATACATATGCTATAATAATTCTCGGCGGTTTTCTTTGCGCCGCACACCAAAGGGGCATAGTTCAAAGGTAGAACAGTGGTCTCCAAAACCATCGATGTGGGTTCGATTCCTACTGCCCCTGTTATTATGACCCGTGAGTCGCTGCTCGCGGGTTTCTCTATGCGCATATCCGCGCCACGGAGATTTGCTGCAATATACCGTTCACGGATGATACACCCACAGGAGCACCGCTCCGGAAAGAGGATTTTTATGAGAAAAATAGCGGCATGCCTGATACTGACATTTTCCCTCACATTTTTTAACGCCTGCGGTGAAGAGAAACCGCTTTTATCCGCCACCGACTACGATCTGGACGCGGAGACGGCGCAGACCATACGCGGCGTGAAAATCGGGGACGGCGCAGACGCATTTTTAGCCGCCTACAAGGACTACGACATTCTCTCCTCCGTGAACGGCGGCGACTACCGGTACCTCGCCGTGGAAGAAATTCCCTTCGACGGCTCTCTCACTACGATCCTGCCCTCTTTCTTCGTGGACGGCACCGCCTTGGAGCTCGACACCTTCTGCGAAAACAATGATATCGAAAAGGATTCCCTGCTCTCATATCTGACCGACGAGGCTTATCTGGAGCACCATGCGGTTGTCTACCAGTATCTCATCTTTGAGTGGGAAAACGGCAAGATCAAGGATATCCGCTCCGAGTCTATGGACTACAACAAGGACGGTTCCTACTACACGGCGAACTGACTCTCGTAAAGTCCGGCGTAAAAGCCCTTCTTTTTAAGCAATGTCTCGTGATTTCCCTGCTCGATAATGTTCCCGTCTTTCATGACAAGAATCACATCCGCCTCGCGAATCGTGGAGAGTCTGTGCGCCACGATAAAGCTTGTTCTCCCCTGCATCATGGTGGCAAACGCCTTCTGAATCCGAATTTCCGTGCGCGTATCTATGGATGAGGTCGCCTCGTCCAGAATCAGCATGGGCGGCAGACAGAGCATGACCCTCGTAATGCACAGAAGCTGTTTCTGCCCTTGGGAAAGGCTGCCGCCGTCCTCCCCGATCACCGTATCATAGCCCTTCGATAATCTCTTGATAAAGCTGTGGGCATGGGATGCCTTCGCCGCGGCGATCACCTCTTCCTCCGTTGCTTCGGGTCTGCCCATCACGATATTGTCGCGGATCGTCCCCGCCTTCAGCCACGTCTCCTGCAATACCATGCCGTAATTTTCACGCAGGCTCTTTCTCGTCACTTCCCGGATATCCGCGCCGTCCACGCAGATTTTCCCGCTGTCCACATCATAGAACCGCATCAGTAAGTTAATCACCGTCGTTTTCCCGCAGCCCGTAGGTCCCACAATAGCAACCCTCTGTCCCGGCTTCACCGCCAGATTTAAATCGGTGATCAGCTTTTTGTCAGGCACATAGGAAAAGTCCACATGGGAAAGCTCCACGCGCCCCTCCACGTCCGTGAGGGTCAGCGCGTTCTCCGGCTCCGGCGTCTGCGCCTCCTCCTCGATCAGCGCAAAGATCCGCGCCGCACATGCCAAGGCGTTCTGCAGCTCCGTCACCACGCCGGAAATTTCATTGAACGGCTTTGTATACTGGTTCGCGTAGGAGAGGAAGCATGAAAGCTGTCCCACGCTGATTCCCCCGTGCACGGCATACACCGCGCCCACAACCGCCACGCCTGCGTACACCAGATTGTTGACGAAACGTGTGGACGGATTCGTCAGGGAGGAGAAAAAGATCGCCCGCAGGGAACAGTCCTGCAGTCTGCCGTTGATCTCGTCAAACTGTGCAAGCGCCTCGTCCTCGTGGGAAAAAGCCTGCACCACCTTCTGGTTCCCGACCATCTCCTCGATCAGAGCGGTCTGCTCGCCCCGCGTCTCCGACTGCAGGTGAAACATGGTAAAAGTTTTCTTCGCGATAAATCCTGCGACAAAAAACGACAAAGGTGTCACCAGCACAACGACACCCGTGACGGCGACATTGACACTGAGCATAAAGCCAAGCGTCCCCAAAATCGTAATCACTCCTGTGAAAAACTGGGTAAAGCCCATCAACAGACCGTCCGCAAACTGGTCCACGTCCGCGATCACCCGGCTCACCACCTCACCGTAGGAATGCGCGTCAATGTACTTTAGCGGCAGGATTTCTATCCTGCGAAACGCCTCGTTGCGGATGTCCTGCACGATGCGGTAGGTCATCTTATTGTTGCACACATTCATGATCCACTGTGCAAACCCGGTCGCCGCGGCGATCACCGCCATCAGCTTCAAAATATCGAACACGCCGCCGAAATCCACCTGCCCCGGTCCTAGCACCAAATCAATGACTTTTCCGGTCAATATCGGAAAGTACAGGGTCAGCGCCACCGTCACGCTCGCCATCACAATAGATGCCGCCAAATACAGCCAGTATTTTTTAATATAATGTAAAACCCGCCGAAACGTCTCCTTCTGTCCCATGTCGTCCACCTCTATCTTATCAGCCGTGCTCATTCATAAGTTGTCTTCGACAACTTATTTCATGTCGGGCGTCCGCCCTATAACAAATCGAGCAAGCTCGATTGCGAGATTTGCTTCTCAAACTCGTATTAGCACTCTTAGCAAGCTCTCAACGCCACTTTGTATCTTCAAGTTTGCACGGCATTCTGTTTCTCAAATTGAGAGTAGTATATTTCTTGGTACACCTCGCACGCCGCCAGCAGCTCCTCGTGGGTGCCGCGCCCGGCAATCTCGCCGTCCTCCAGCACGATGATCTGATCCGCGTGCTGTATGGAAGAGGCGCGCTGGGACACGATAAACACCGTCGTCTCCCCCGGCAATTCCTTAATCGCCCTGCGAAGCGCCGCGTCCGTAGCGTAATCCAGCGCCGATGCGCTGTCGTCCAGAATCAATATCTCCGGCTTCGCCACCAGCGCCCTTGCTATGGTCAGCCGCTGTCTCTGTCCGCCGGAAAGGTTACGCCCTTCCTGCGCCACAGGGGCGTCCAGACGTCCTTCTTTCGTCTCCACGAACTCCTTTGCCTGCGCCAGCCGAAGCGCCTCCCACAGTTCTTCATCCGTGGCGGAACCGTTTCCCCAGAGCAGGTTATCCCGGATCGTCCCCCGGAACAGCACAGCCTTCTGCAAGACAATCCCAATCCTTTCTCTCAGTTCTTCCATTCCATAGGTTTTCACGTCCCGTCCGTTCACTCGCACCGTGCCCGCCGTCGCGTCGTAAAAACGGGGAATCATGTTCACAAGAGAGGACTTGCCCGAACCTGTGCCGCCTATGATGCCGACGGTCTGTCCCTTGGGCACCTGTATATGGATGTCGCTCAGGGACTCCGCGCCTGCGCCCCCGTATGTCAGGTGCACGTGGTCAAACTCCACAGCCAAATCTATTCTATCCGCCGCGTTCTGCCCTGCCAATGCGTCCGTCCCGGAAGCCATGCCGCCGTCTGCCGCTATATTGTCCATTCCGGTCAACTGATTCCTGTCTGCCGTATCCCTCCACTCCATGGACGACTCCACCTCGAACACCGCCTCGATCCGGTTCGCACATGCCAACGCCTTCGTGATCGTGATAATCAGATTTGCCAGCTTGATCAGTTCCACAAGAATCTGTGACATGTAGTTGACTAAAGCCACCACCTCGCCCTGCGTAATGCTGCCGTTGTCCACGCGCACCGCGCCTGTGTAGAGCAGAAGGATGGTAGCCGCATTGATGATAATGTATGTGACCGGATTGGTCAACGCCGAGATTCTTCCCACAACGAGCTGCAGACGGGTCAGGATGCCGTTCTTCTCCTCGAACCGCTCCGTCTCCTCCTCCTCTTTGTGGAAAGCGCGGATCACTCTCGCTCCCGTCAGGTTTTCCCGCGTCGCGCCGAGCACCGCGTCCAGCCCCGCCTGCACCTTTTTGTACATAGGCATGGTGAGCGCCATGATCCCAAAGACCACCACCGCCAGAAGGGGGATTGTCACCACGAAAATCATTGCCGCCTTGACGTCGATCGTAAACGCCATGATCATTGCGCCAAACACGATAAAGGGCGAGCGCAAAAACAGGCGCAGCACCATATTGACGCCGTTCTGTACCTGATTCACGTCGGAGGTCATGCGGGTAATCAGCGTGGATGTGCCGAGAGTGTCGATCTCCGTGAAGGAGAGGCTTTGGATGTGGTCGAACAGGGCGTGTTTCAAGCCCGTGGAAAAGCCAACCGCCGCCTTCGCCGCAAAATACTGCGCCGTGATGGAGCAGAGCAGCCCAATCAGCCCGAGCGCCACAAGGATAGCGCCCATTTTCAGGACATATCCCGTATCCGCCGGCACGATGCCTTTGTCGATGATCGCCGCCATCACGAGAGGCACAAACAGCTCGAACGTTGCCTCCAGCATTTTAAAGAGGGGCGCAAAAACCGTCTCCTTTTTATAATCCTTTAAATAGATTAGCAGTTTTTTCATAATCGCCTTTTATTGTATATATTCTCTCGTCTGCTCTTTGATTTCCTCGTCGATCTCCTTGACCCGCGCGGAAGGCGTGTAGCTCTCCTCCGGGTAAAGCACCTGATGAAGCTGGCTTACATTCTCCTCCAAATCAGCCGGAATCACACAGCTTCCCTTACTTCCCACATTAGCTCCGGCTCTGCCGCCCTCAAAGGGGAAGCCGTCGCTCTCTACCATATTGTAACCCGCCACGCTTCCCAAAACGCTCAAAATCTCATTCACATCCAGTGAGGTTTCCACCTGCGGCAGAACGGCGTTAACCATATCAGTCAATGTGCTGACCGAAGCGCCGCCAGCCTTATCCATCATGGCACGGAGGACATCTCTCTGCCTTTCCGCCCTTCTGAAATCATCGCCCTTTGTGTAGCGGATCCGGCAGTAAGCCGTCGCCTGCATCCCGTTCAAAACCTGTCTGCCGCTTTTCTCCACCGGAATGTAATCCACGCCCAGCTCTTCCGCCATACAGAGCTGATAATTGTTCAGATGGGATATTTCCGAGTCCGTGACCTCGATCTCCACGCCGCCGAGCGCGTCCACCGCATCGATCAGCCCCGAAAAGCCGATGGTCACATAGTCCGTGATATCCAGATCCAGATTCATGTTGAGCATATTGATCGCCTGCTCCGGTCCGCCCTGCGCATATGCCGTATTACACTTATTATAAGAATCGTTGCTCAGATTCAAATAAGTGTCCCGGAACACGGAAATCAGCTTAATCTCCTGTGTATCTTGGTTAATACTGGCAATCATTATGGTGTCGCTTCTGGTACCCCTCCCCAGCTCGCCGTTTCTGGCATCCACACCGAAGAGCGCAATATTGCGGTATCCTTTTTTCTTTACCTCCTCTTTCTTTTTCTCCGGCTGCTTTACTTCGGCTGTCTTTTTGTTGACGATTTCTTCATTGATAACGATATTTCCCTCGTCAATATTCTTGTGGTTTACCTCACTTGTCATCGTGACCACCACATACATCACGCCGATAGCGATAAGCAGGACACAGATTTCCAAGATCAGAAGAGGTATGCTGCCCCGAAAGCCGTGCTTTCCCTTATCCATACTGACTCCTTTGTCAGATCTTATCCGTTTCCCTGTAATTTTTATTGCCGCCATTTTCCGCGGCACAAATAAAACCCACGTTATCGTACCACATAAACGGCTCTAAATCAAGTCGATCGCGTCCCGCACGGTTCTGACGCCGATCACCTGAATCCCCTCTTTTGTCTTGATCTGCCCTGCGTTTACCGCCGGAAGAATGCATGTGGTAAAGCCCAGCTTCGCAGCCTCCGCCACGCGCTGGGATGCCTGTGAAACGCCCCGCACCTCCCCGCTCAAGCCGATTTCCCCGAAGGCGATAGTCCTGTCGTCGATCGCCCGGTTCTTAAAGCTGGATGCCGCCGCCATGGCGACCCCCAGATCGATTGCAGGCTCTGCGATCCGCATTCCACCCGCCAGATTCACATAGGCATCGCAGTCCGACATCTGCAGATTAAGCCGCTTCTCCAAAACAGCCATCAGAAGATTTAACCTGTTTAAGTCCATGCCGGTCGCCTGTCTTCTCGGTATGCCAAAATTACTGTGACAGACAAGCGCCTGAATTTCCAGCAAAATCGGTCTGGTTCCCTCCATGGAACAGGAAACTACAGAACCGCTGGCACCCTCCGGCTTGCCGCTCAGCATAAACTCGGAGGCGTTCTCCACTTCCGCAAGCCCTTCCTCCTTCATCTCAAAAACGCCGATCTCGTTGGTTGAGCCGAAACGGTTCTTGACGCCCCGCAAAATACGGTAGGAAGCGTGTCTGTCGCCCTCAAAATAGAGAACCGTGTCAACCATATGCTCTAAAACCCGCGGTCCGGCGACAGTTCCCTCCTTGGTCACATGCCCCACAATCATAATGGAAACGCCCATCCCCTTCGCAAGCTGCATCAACACGTTTGTAGACTCCCTCACTTGGGAAACACTGCCCGGCGCGGAAGATATCTCCTCCCGGTACATGGTCTGGATGGAGTCAATGACCGCCACCGCGGGCTGTTCTCTGCGAATGGTCTGCTCCACGGTCTCCAGATTCGTCTCGCATAAAAGAAGAAGCTGATCCGAAAACTCACCAAGCCGGTTGGCGCGCATCTTGATCTGCTGCAGGGATTCTTCTCCCGATATATAGAGGAGTTTGCGTCCGTCCGCCGCCATGTGCCTGCACACCTGCAAAAGCAGAGTGGACTTGCCGATACCGGGATCACCGCCCACCAGCGTCAGAGAGCCGGGCACAATCCCACCTCCGAGCACCCTGTCAAGCTCAGCGATATGCGTGGTCATACGCTCCTCCTCCCGCAGATCCACCTGCTTTAAACTCACCGGCGCCGCTGCTCTCTTTGTGGTGCCGTTTCCGCCTGTGCCGCCGCTCCTGCCGCCTGCCGGCTCCTCCACCATCGTATTCCACTCCCTGCAGCCGGGGCACTGCCCCAGCCATTTAGAAGATTCATATCCACAGTTTTGACAGAAAAATACGGTCGATTTCCCCTTTGCCATTTCTGTTTCTCTCCTATCTTTAATTGCGAAACGCATTGCAGTTTTGTCGACATTGTGCACATTGTATATTCCAACGCAGACTCGCTTGCGCTCCGTTCCAGCCGTAACAGCGCTAAACTCGACAATACCTCGTTAAGCGCTGACGGCTTCCAAGGGTCTGCTTATGGATTATACAACATGCACAATCTAACATCTTTGATTTTGCGTTTCGCAATTATCCTACATTTAGCAAAAATTGGGGCTTTCCAAGCAAACATGACATACATGTCAGCCGAAAACCCCCAACTTTTTACTCCAACCGTTTTATTTTACGATCTTCACTTCCACCGCTCCGACGCTGGCGAGCTCCACGCTGATACTCAGCTTTCCGCTCAGGTTCGTCTTCATCTCTCCTATGTTTGCGCCGTTCACGTACACTTTGTAAACCGTGTCCTCCTCAAGTCCTACCGTGATCTGCGCGTCCTCATCGCCCTCCACCGTGAAGCTAAGCCCGTTCTCCGTTTCCTCAAAACGGTTCACGCTGGTACCCGGCTCCGACTCATAGGCAAACATGCCGTTCTTCTCAAGCTTCGTCAGTTCCTTAAAGGTCTTCACCTTATAAAGATTACCGCCGTGCTCATAATCCTCCAGCTTTGCCTTTGACGCCAGCTTGTGATTGCCAAAGCTGATCGTCCTGTCACTCTCCGTGCGCAACAACTCCTCTACTACAGCCATCGCTTTTTCCTCCTAATGTCTCTTTAATTATACCTTATCATACCTGCACGGGTTTTACCGTGAAGGTTATTTTCTTATTCTTCAGTCCAACGGATACCTTGTCACCGCTCTTCACCTTTCCTGCTAAAATCTCTTCCGCCAGGGCGTCCTCGATTTCCGACTGGATGGCACGTTTCATGGGTCTTGCTCCCATTTTGACATCCATATGCTTTTCAACCAGATGCTCTTTCACGGCGGAACCGACCGTCAGCTCAATATCCATCTGTTCCTTGCACCGCTTCGACAGATTTTTAGAGAGCAGTGTGACAATCGCCTTCATATCCTCCCTGTTCAGCGGATGGAACACCATAATCTCATCGATCCTGTTGATGAACTCCGGCTTGAAGAGGCGTTTTACTTCCTCCATGACATTCCCCTTCATCTTATCATAACTCTGTTTCTCCGTCTCCGCCGCGCCGAACCCCAGATTTTTCGGGTCGATGATGCGCTGCGCCCCGGCATTGGAAGTCATAATCAGGATGGTATTCTTAAAGCTCACCTTCCGCCCCTTGGAATCGGTGATATGACCGTCGTCCAGCACCTGCAGAAGGACGTTAAACACATCCGGGTGTGCTTTCTCTATCTCGTCAAAAAGGACGACAGAATATGGATTCCTGCGGATCTTTTCGGAGAGCTGTCCCCCCTCCTCGAAACCCACATAGCCCGGCGGCGAACCGATCATCTTTGACACCGAATGCCCCTCCATGTACTCCGACATGTCCACGCGGATCAGCGCGTTTTCCGAACCGAACATTGCCTCTGCAAGCGCCTTTGACAGCTCGGTCTTCCCCACGCCGGTAGGTCCCAGAAACAGGAATGACCCGATCGGTCGATTAGGATCCTGCAGCCCCACTCTGCCGCGCCGCATTGCCTTCGCCACTGCCACGACCGCCTCTTCCTGACCGATCACACGCTTATGGAGAATGGATTCCAGTTTCAGCAATCGCTCGCTTTCCTTCTCCGCAAGTTTTTTCACAGGGATCTTCGTCCAGAGCGCCACCACTTCCGCGATTTCGTTTTCTCCCACCACATAGGCGTGGTTTTGCTCTTCCTGCTCCAGCCGCTTCACCATACGCTCATATTTTTTAATGCAGCTCTCCTGTTTCTTCTTCAGTTCCGCCGCCTGCGTAAACGCCTCCATACGGATTGAACGTTCAATCTGCAGATCAATCTTATCAATCTCCTCCGACAGCTCCTGCAGCTTATCCGGCTGTTTTGTCACGTGCAGCCGCACTGCCGCCGAAGCCTCGTCAATCAGGTCAATCGCTTTATCCGGCAGGTTCCTGTCATTGATGTAGCGCGCCGACAGTGCAACAGCCGCGCTGATCGCCTCCGGCGTGATGGTTACCCGGTGGTGCTCCTCGTACTTGTGGGCAATGCCCCGCAGAATATTCTCTGTCTCCTCAATGCTCGGCTCCTCCACCGTCACCGGATGGAAACGCCGCTCCAGCGCCGCATCCTTCTCCACATACTTGCGGTACTCCGCGATGGTGGTCGCGCCGATCAGCTGGATTTCACCCCTTGCAAGGGAAGGTTTTAAAATATTGGAAGCGTCAATCGCGCCCTCCGCGCCGCCAGCGCCGATAATGGTGTGCATCTCATCCAGAAAAAGAATGATATTGCCGTCCTCGATCACTTCCTTAATGACTTTCTTGATTCTCTCCTCGAACTCGCCGCGGTACTTGCTGCCTGCCACCATGCCCGAAAGATCCAGCGTCAGCAGCCTTTTATTCTGCACCGTAAAGGGAACGTCTCCTGTCACGATCCTCGTGGCAAGCCCTTCCACCACCGCCGTTTTGCCGACGCCCGGCTCTCCCACGAGACAGGGATTGTTCTTCGTGCGGCGGCTCAAAATCTGTACCACTCTGGTAATCTCCTCTTCCCTGCCGATTACCGGATCAAGCTTTCCTTCTCTGGCTAGCGCCGTCAGATCCCTGCTGTAATGGTCAAGCGTTGAGGTATTTCCCTTTTTCTTATTCTGCTTTCTGCCCAGATCTTCTTTGTAGAGCGCACCGTCCTCACCCATTGCCACAAGCACATCCACATAGAGTTTCTGCACCGAAATGCCCATGGTACTTAAAAGCCGGACCGCTACATTCTCCCCCTCTTTAAGAAGCGCCAGGAGAATGTGCTCCGTTCCCGTCTTATCGCTGCCAAATCTGTCCGCCTGTCTGTGCGCCTCCTCCAGAATCGCCTGCGCGCGGGGGGAATACCCGTCCCGCTCCGCAATCAGCACGGAGGTTTCCGGCACGATCAGATCCTTTATCATCTCTTTCAGCCGCACAACGTCCACACCGTTATTCAAAAGCACGGTCGCCGCAACGCCTGTATTCTCCCTTAAAAGTCCCAATAGGATGTGCTCGCTTCCCACATAGCTCTGCCGCAGGCTTCTCGCCGCCCTCTCCGCCAGGATCAGTGCCGCTTTCGCCTTATCCGTAAATTGTGGCTGCATTTACTCTCTCATTCCTTTCCCATATTCCTCATAGATCTCGTCTATAAGAGCATGCACTTCTTCGCCGGAAATATTCTTACAGCTTGCCTTTGCCAAAGTGACCATCAAATCCTCCCTGATTTCCTCAATGGCACGCATCCTGTCAATGTCCACGGCAACCATCACGCCGCGTCTGCGATCCACTTTCACATAGCCTTCCTGCTTTAAGACGGTGTAAGCCTTGTTGACCGTGTGCATGTTGATGCCGATGGTGTCCGCAAGCTGTCTGACGGAGGGGAGCATATCGCCCTCCTGAAACCGGGAAGAGGCAATTCCCATGATGATCTGATCCCTAAGCTGCATATAAATCGCCTGATCGCTGTTAAAATCTATCTCGATAAACATAGTTATTTCAGATCCTTATCGTCCATATTTAAAAATTCAAATTCAAACTCGTCGTCATCCAGAAGGAAATTTTTCGCCTTGCGCGCCCTTGCGGGTCTGACCGCTTCTTCCGCATCCGGCTCTTCCCGGTAGGTCACTTCCCGCTCGCGCCGTCTGCGATCCTGTCCGTCCGCCGCTTCCTCTCTTCTGCGGGGTCTGCGCTCTTCCTCGGCAGATGCTCTGCGTCCCGGCTCCCGCGCTCTCTCCGAAGCTGCTCTGCGTCCGGTCTCTCTTTCTCTCTCCGCCGCACGCCTTGCTGACGGACGCTCCTCCGGCGTCTCGTCGTCCTCGTCGTCCTCATAATCCTCGTAGTAAGCGTCCCTCAGCTTAAACGCCATAATAACCGTCACAACCGCAAGAATTGCCAGAAGCACTGCCAACACGACAATCACAATCCTCTGTTTTACGATAGATTTCGTGTCAGCCTCATCGTCGCCTAACGACTGGGAATAAGAGGATTCCAACAGAGGCACAAGTTTCTGCTTCTGTCCTGTGACATTATCATAAATATACCACACTTCCTCTCCATCGGAAGTAGTCTCAATTTTCAATTCATAATCGTTTCGCGGTGTAGGCGCGGGCTCTTCCGGTTCCTCCGGCGGCTCTTCCTCCGGCGTTTCCTCTACAGGCAGCATCTCCCCCAGCTCTAGCAGATCGGAACGGATATACCCTGTTTTCTCGGAACCGTTTGCTCCGGTAAAATTCACATAGTACCACGTCTTACTGTCGCTGCCCTCAGATTTTCCGCTCACTACTACCTGTGTCCCGGGTGTCAGGGAGTCCACCGGATTATTGGAAGTGGACGGGTCGGGACGCACCTTTGCCTGCACCTTGGTGCTGGCATACTGGCGATCCATGGACTCCTGCGCCTCCACCTGCGCACCGCTGCCTGCACCGCCTTCCGCCGGCGATTCCTGACTGTCTGTATCGCCGCCTTCCGGCGCCTGCGCCGGCTGGCTCTCCGCCGCCACGGTAACCGTGGGAATATCCCCATCTCCCTTTTTCTCGATCATGTCGGCGCGTACATAACCCATGGTGTTCGCGTCCACATATACCTGATACCATGTAATTCCGGAAACATCCACCTTGCCACGAATGCTGATTTCCTTACCGACCGTGGAACTGCCGATCACATCGCTCTCCTGATCGGGCTGTTTTCTGATATTGACTGAGTTGGGCAGCACGGTGCCTGTCGCCTCCGCCAGACTCACCATCGGATTGCACCACGCAAGAAGAACCGCCGCGCCAAAAACCGCCGCTGCCTTCCACACGCGTCTCTGTCTTCCTCTTATCTGCTCGCTCTTTCGTATTTTCATTCTTTTCTCCTCTGCCGGTATTCTGTCCGATTTTACTCGTCTCTTGTAAAGCGCTTCGCGCCATCCTCTCCCTTGCGCCGCTCGGTGCTGTAACCGAACGTATCGCCATGATGTCTTGCTTTTCTTGCCATCTCCTCCAGATCATGGTGATAGTTCATCTCACACTTGGGGCAGTATCTGCCGCTACTGATCTTCGAGCCACAGATCTCACATTTTAAGAAAATAACAGAATTCTGCGCTATCTCGAGTTTCCCTTCCTTGAGCATATCCCTGATGGCTTTTTGTGACACGCCGGTAGCTCTGGCAACCTCCGCCGCATTGGCTCCCCTGTGCTGCTCCACATAATTGCGCGCTTTTCCGTAGTCGTCATAATCAATAAAACCGCACTTTTCGCAGTGGTATTCGCCAAGACCCTTAAATTCCATAACGCCCCCGCACTCGGAACAATAGGTCGGTCTATTATAGGTATTGATCTCGCTGAATTCCTTTTTGAGCATCTCAATTCGTTCTTCTCTGCTCATTTTCTCACTCCCTTTTACTCATCTTCTATTGCCTTATTCCGTTTTCACGGATACCCTGCCATTTACGCCTCGTCGATCGCCTTGCCGATATCGTGCCTCATATACTGGCGGTCAAAATGCACCCACTCCGTCGCCGCGTAAGCGTTCGCCCGCGCCTCCTTCAAGGTCGCGCCCTTCGCCGTGACGCCGAGCACCCTGCCGCCGTTTGTGACAATCCTGCCATCCTTAAGCGCCGTCCCCGCGTGGAAACAGTAGTACCCGTCCTTCCCATCAAAGATTTCAAGCCCTGTAATCTCAAAGCCCTTCTCGTAAGAGACGGGATATCCTTCCGACGCCAGAATCACGCATACCGCCGCATTGTCCTCAAAGGCGAGATCGATCTGGTCGAGCGTCCCGTCAATACATGCCTCCACCACGTCGATCATATCGTTTTTCATGCGGGGCAGCACGACCTGCGCCTCGGGATCGCCGAAGCGGGCATTGTACTCAAGCACCTTCGGTCCGTCCTCCGTCAGCATCAGCCCGAAGAAAATCACGCCCTTGAAAGGTCTTCCCTCCGCCGCCATAGCGTCCACTGTCGCCTGATAAATATACTTATGGCAGAACGCGTCCACCTCGTCCGTATAAAAGGGGCTTGGCGAAAACGTGCCCATACCGCCTGTGTTCAGTCCCTGATCGCCGTCCAGCGCGCGCTTGTGATCCTGCGCGGAGGACATAATCTTTATCGTCTTCCCGTCCACAAAGGAGAGCACGGAGACCTCACGCCCCGTCATAAATTCCTCAACCACCATGCGGTTGCCCGCCGCGCCGAACTTTTTATCCTCCATAATGGTGCGCACGCCTTCCCTCGCGTCCTCCAGCGTCTCGCAGATCAACACGCCCTTGCCCAGTGCAAGACCGTCCGCCTTTAAGACCACCGGCATCTTCGCCGTCTCCAGATAAGCGAGCGCCTTCTGCGGATCGTCAAAGTTCTCGTATTCCGCCGTCGGAATGTTGTACTTCTTCATCAGATCCTTGGAGAACGCCTTACTGCCCTCCAGAATCGCCGCGTTTTTCCGGGGTCCGAACACACGAAGCCCCGCCGCCTCCATCTCGTCCACGAGACCGCCCACCAGCGGATCGTCCATGCCTACAATCGTCAGATCGATGGCATGCTCTTTGGCGAAAGCCACCAGCTTGTCAAATTCCATGGCGCCAATCGGCACACACTCTGCAATCTGACCAATCCCCGCGTTGCCGGGCGCGCAGTAAATCTTATCCGCCCTCGGGCTCTTCGCCACCGCCGCCGCGATCGCGTGTTCCCTGCCGCCGCTTCCTACGATCAAAATTTTCATGATTTTATAGTTCCTTTCCTAAATGCTGCGACTCATATGTGCAGAACCGCAACACTGCTAATCGTTTTTCCGTTACCCGCTTTACTCTGTAACTGTAACCTTTCCGTTCTCCACCTTTACCTGCCCTGCCGCAATCAGATTGATGCACCACGGCAGAATCACCCACTCCGCCTCCTGCATCACTCTCTTCTGCAGCGTCTCCGGCGTGTCGTCCTCGTGCACCTCCACCGCCTTCTGCATGATGATCGGTCCGGTATCCATCCCCTCATCCACAAAATGTACCGTGGCGCCGGTGATCTTCACGCCGCGCGCAAGCGCCGCCTCATGTACCCGCAGCCCGTAGTAGCCCGTGCCGCAAAATGCCGGAATCAGCGCCGGATGCACATTGATAATCCGATTTTCATACTTTTTAATTAACTCTGCCGGCACCTTCACCATAAAGCCCGCCAACACAATCAAATCCGGGCTGGCTTCTTCCACCGAGCGGCAAAGAGCCGCCTCAAACGCTTCCCTGTCCTCGAAATCCTTCGGAGATACACACACGCTCTCAATCCCCGCCGCTTTCGCTCTCTCCAGCGCGCGGACGCCTGGATTGTTGCACACTACCCGCACAATCTCCGTGTGAAAGACAGAGCCATTCGCAATGCCGTCAATAATCGCCTGCAAGTTCGTGCCGCCGCCCGACACACATACCACTACTCTAAGCATATTGCTCCTCCTGTCAGAACTCCCCAGTCCCTTCTATATAGATAACAATTTCTCCCAAGTCATCCATAAAACGCATTATGCCACGCCGTTCCGCGTTATGTAAACCTGCCGGGTGCTTACACGATAACCGCCTCGTGCTCTCCTGCCACGACCTCGCCCACGATCCAAGCCTTCTCGCCAGCCTTTGCAAGCGCGGCAACAGTCCGGTCCGCATCCGCCGCATCCACCGCCAGCACCATGCCAAGACCCATGTTGTATGTATTGTACATCATCTTCTCTTCCAGATTACCGGTCCTCTGCATCAACGCAAAGATGGGCGGTATCTCAAAGCTGCCCTTCCTCACCTTCGCTCCGACGCCGTCCGGCAGCATTCTCGGAATATTCTCATAGAAACCGCCGCCCGTGATATGGCTGCAGCCCTTGACGGTAACGCCCGCACGCTTCACCTCTCCAAGCGCTTTCACATAAATTTTGGTGGGCGTAAGCAATGTCTCCCCCAGCGTCGCGCCAAGCTCGTCATAATGTACGGAGAGCGTTTCCTTGTTCACATTAAACACTTTTCTGATAAGGGAAAAGCCGTTGCTGTGCACGCCCGAGGAGGCAATGCCCACAAGCACGTCGCCGGGCTTCACATCCACCCCTGTAATCAGGTCTTTCTCCTCCGCAACGCCCACCGCGAAACCGGCAAGGTCGTACTCATACTCCGGCATCAGCCCCGGATGCTCCGCCGTCTCGCCGCCGACCAACGCCGCGCCCGCCTGCTTACAGCCCTCGGCAACACCCTTCACAATCGCGGCGATCTTCTCGGGATAGTTTTTGCCGCACGCTATGTAATCTAAGAAAAACAGCGGCTCCGCGCCCGCGCAAACCACATCGTTGACACACATTGCCACGCAGTCGATTCCCACGGTATCATGCTTATCCATCAGATACGCAAGCTGTATCTTCGTGCCCACGCCGTCCGTGCCCGACAAGAGCACCGGCTTCTCCATGCCCTTAATCTTCTCAAGGGAAAAGGCGCCGGAAAATCCGCCGATTCCGCCTAACACCTCCGGTCTCATCGTCCCCTTCACATACTGCTTCATCAGCTCCACCGAACGGTAGCCCGCCTCGATATCCACGCCCGCTGTCTTGTAGTCCATCTTTACCTCCCTATGCCTTCAAATATGTTTTATACCCAACTTCCTGCAGCTTCGCGTCCTTCTCCTGCACGCTCTCCTTCAGACTCTCCGCATATTTCTTTAACCGCTCCAGAAGAGCCGCGTCCGAGACAGCCAGAATCTTCGCCGCCAGAATGCCCGCGTTCTGCCCGCCGTTAATCGCCACCGTCGCCACCGGAATGCCGGAGGGCATCTGTACAATAGAATAGAGGGAATCCACCCCGCCCAGATCGGAAGTCTTCATGGGCACGCCGATCACCGGCATAGGGAAGATCGCCGCGCACATACCCGGCAGATGAGCCGCCTTCCCGGCTCCCGCGATAATCACTTTAAAGCCCTTCGCCTCCGCGCTCTTCGCATACTCAAAAAACACGTCCGGTTCCCTGTGTGCGGAAATGATTGTCATCTCATAGGAAACGCCAAGCTCCTCCAAAATATCCGCTGCCTTCGCCATAACGGGCATATCCGAATCGCTGCCCATCACGATGCCTACCTGTGCCATCAGCAATTACCTCCTCAACCACAATATCTTGTGTTAAAACAAAGTTTCTTACTCTACAGTGTACTAGATTTTCTTCTCTTTTTCAACTACCTTTTATAACAGTTCAGCCATAACATGGCGTGGGCTGAACTGTCACTCCACAAGCGCCCGATTCAGCTCCTCACAGCCCGGCAGCACAAATTGACCGTCTTGGATAATCACATGCTTCTCTCCCGATTCGGTCAACACCGAAAGCTCTCCCAACTCATCATAAGGGATGGTAATGTCCGTATGACACTGGAAATATGCCTTGCTGACATCCGTGTCACGCAAAACCGACACTTCGTTCTCCTTTGCGACAATCTCCTTGCCGTCGGGGTTAAAGCTCTTCACTTCCTCCTCGTGGGAATAGCACGTATCCCCCAGCGCAAAGTGCGGTCCGGTCTTTTCCGCAATCAGAATCGGCAGCTTATCCTCGATCCCGTATTTCCTCGCCACGGAGAAAGCGGTCGTGTTCGTGCCGATGGCGAACTCTCCCAGCGGAAGCTTCTCATGGTGGTGGAATACATTGTCCCTGATATACTTGCGGTTGTCCTCCGCTCCAGCAAAGTTGCCGCAGCTGTAATCCGTCACAAAGCCATCCTGAAAATGCAGCCGCAGATCCCGGTATTCCAATTCATGCAAGAATACCCGCGGCACATGCAGAAGCCCCTCCGTGCCTACAAGCTTTGGCGAAGTGAATACCTCTCCCACAGGGATATTGACGTCCGCCACACAGTTCTCAAAATTGGTCTGGGTTTCCGGGTCATCCAGCTTGTGAAGCTGCACCTTCATGTCCGTCTCGTTCCCGTTTTTCCCTTTGACCAGTACGGTCACTCCCTTGTCCAGCACATCGATAATCTTCTGCTGGATATCCCGGTAGAGCATGTAATCCAGCGTATTGATGCGCACCACGTCGTCAAATATTTCCTCGTACCGCTCCCCGATCTCCGGCACCGGAAACGCGATAATCGTAAAGCTGTGCTCCTCGCCCTTGATGTACTCGTTCTGGATATCGGCTATCTTTCCCGCGTTGGAAACCGAAAGTTTCTGCTGTTTTTCACTCAGGCGGCAAGCCGTCTCCTTATTTTCCGGCACGAAAGGCTCTTCCCCGAAACTCTCCACCACCGCGGGACCGCCGTAAAGCGCCGCCAGCTCCTTATGCCGCTCGAACACGTTCCTCACCGCCTCGATCTTTCTCTCCGCCAGCGCGCCGTCCAGAAAAAGCGCCATGTCCTCCTTGTGGTCGTAGTCGTACTGCTTATTGGGATTCGCACCGCAGTAGCCGTTCTTGTTCACGCTCCTGCCCTGAAAAATATTTGCGCCCGCCCGATAGAAGGTTGACTGTAGACCAATTCGGTCAAAGTTCTCCACCGCCTGCCGGATTACCCGTTCAAAGCCGAGGAAGCAGCGGATGGTCACCGTTTCCTTGATGGAAATATCCTTGTTGGTCACCTCAAAACCGATGCGGTAGCCTTCCGTGTAAGTATCCGCCATCAGCTTTATCTTTTCCGGAGGCATCTCGCTTAAGTGCGCCGCCGTTTTCAGCTCGTTCTCCGTGACGTACTCCCCAAAATAATAGAGATAGCACAGGTCGGACAGGTCGCTCTCCATTATAATACGGCGGGCAAAATCCCGGTCCGCGTCCAAAAGCGCCATGCTCTTCTCCTCAAACTCCGCCTCGTAATAGTCGCTCACATACCAGTAAAGACTCTGCAGCAGCTCCTCCTCGTCCGGCTCTCTCTCCTCCTGTGCCGCGCAGACAAAAAGCTGGTAGACTTCCAGCAGGAGTTCCGCACGAACCGTCATGGAAACTAAGTTTGTTTCGTATGCCGCCGGAATCATGGCGCGGAGTTCCGTATATAAGAAGGACAGGCACCGCCCAATTGACTTACCCAGTCGACTCACTGCATAGTCCGGGTTTGCGTAGCTTTCCCCGTAATGCGCCGGCAGAATATCCGCATAGAGCGAGCGGTTGTGCTCTTTCAGTTCCTCCAGCCCCATCTGCCTGAGCGCCCCGCTCTCCACCATTTTATAAGTCTGATCCATCAGCAGCACAAACGCCGCCATCTGCGTAAAATAATCCCGATAAGCCTCCCCACAGATTGACTCGTCCGGTATTTCTCTGATCCGCGCCAGAGCAAGCGCATAACGCTCCGCAATTAACTCTTCCTGTCTCATTGCAATCTCCCTTCCCCATCATCAAATAACAATGCCGACACAAACTTCCACTTCAGCATCATACAGACAAATTTATCTTCCATCAAGACATACACATGAAGCTTCCACCAATTCCCGGCTGCCGTCAGGCATACGCCCCCGCATACAAAATCACGCTGAGCGCCGCCAACACCAGTACATTTAATACAATACCCAGATAACTGAAAAAATAAAACTTATCCTTTTCGGATTTGGACAAAACGCCCAGCACAATACCTACGAAAGCAAAAATCATCGTCAAAAACGCCACTGCCCCGTACTGCAGGGGAACCTCCCCTGCTTTTGTGTAACTGTCTACAATTATGTAAACCAAAGAAGTCAGCGAGATTACCCCGAGAATCGTAGCCATAATCCCCTTGCGCGTGTGCTCCTTATTCGTAAACATGAAACTGTTCTTTTTCACATGAACCTCCACATATACACACATTGATAAAGAGGGCATCCTCGTCCCCGCCGAAAACGCCCTCCCGTTTATTAAAATAAAATTTTGTTTCTTCCCGCCAGAAGTTTCGCACCGCTGACGACTAAGAGCACGCCCCCGGCTATGCCTACCACCATGACCACTACGCCGAATGCGAGATTTAAAGCGCCTGCCCCACCCATGATCTTATACGTTCTCTCTTCCATAATTTAACATCGCTCCTTTCAAAGTTTGTCGCCAGACAGCGACAAGCCACGATTTTTCATTACCGCCTTTTTCCGGCGCCTTCAAACACATCGAAACCGCCGCAGGTTTTACTTCGCCCCGTAAGTTTCATAATAAGCGTCGATCCGCCCTTTTATTTCATCGTCAATATAAATTTCCCCGTCAATGGGCTTGTTGTAAAGGCACTCGACAACTTCCTTCATGGTGACGATCGCGCCCGTCTCAAATCCGTACTTTTCCTTAATCTCATCCAACGCGCTCTTGTCGCTTGAAAGTCCCTTCTCCATCCGGTTTAAGGATACCATCAGCCCCTTGACCGAGACATCCGCCTGCGCCTTGATAATAGGAAATGTCTCCTCGATAGACTTTCCGGAAGTCGTCACATCCTCTATGATGACAACCCTGTCGCCATCCTTTAACTTAGAACCGAGCAGAATCCCGGTGTCACCGTGATCCTTCACCTCTTTCCGGTTGGAGCAGTAACGGATTTCCTTCCCGTAAAGCTCGCTGATCGCCATAGTCGTCGCCACCGTAAGAGGAATGCCCTTGTAGGCGGGACCGAACAGCACGTCGAAGTCCAGTCCGTAATTGTCATGGATCGCTTTCGCATAATATTCTCCCAGTTTCCTAAGCTGCGCGCCGGTCACATAGGCGCCTGCATTCATAAAAAACGGAGATTTCCTGCCGCTCTTTAAAGTAAAGTCTCCAAACTTTAATACCTGACTGTCCACCATAAAGCTGATAAATTCCTGCTTGTACTGTTCCATCGCGTTGTCCTCATCTTCCTGTTTTGCTGATACATTTACACCATTCACTGTACCATATCTTGGGAGCGTTTTCAATGCGGAATTCCCTTTGAACTGCCGCATAAAAATTCCTTATACGCAATCATCAAACATCGGCTCGACATATTTTCGGATAAACTCCATTCTATCCCTCACCTTGGATCTAAACAGGGAGGCGATTGCAATCACCATGTCTTTTTTCGTGTTGACAAAAATTACATTCCCCCCATCTCCCATTGCCGCAAAGCCGTCCTGATAAACCCACCATAAATACCCGTAGGACAGATCGTGCACTTTCCACCGGCTGTGCTCCTTCGTACTTTCGTCTACCCATTTTTCCGATACGATACGCCTCCCATTCCACATGCCATGATTTAAATACAATTGACCTATTTTCGCCATATCCACGGGGGAGAGGGTAAGTCCCCAGCCCGCCGTATTTACGCCCACAGGGTCTGCTACCCAGCCGCTGATATCCGTGGCTTGATTAAAGGCAAGCTGTTCCTCTTTGCTGTGAAAAATAATATTTTTTCCACAACAATTCCCAACGGCACAAACAAATTTTCCCGAGCAAAATTTATGACAGATTCTCCCGTCACCTTACCGAGAATACCCGACAAAATATCCGGACCAATCAAGGGCGCATACCTGAATTTGCCGACTCTTCCCCTGCCGCCCAACAGATCGAGCGAAAAATTTACCCAGTCATCGCTCGTAAAGTACTTTATATAGGGATTAAATTTATATTTATATGGCGCAGTCATTGTCAGTAAATTCTTTAAGGTGATATTTTGTATTGTCGTCTCTCCCTTTTTGATTTCATATTCCGGGAAAAAATCCAATACTTTTTGGTCTGGACCTTTGATGTACCCCTTGTCCATTGCAATTCCTATCAGTATGGAAATGATGCTTTTCGTTACGGAATATACATGAATCCGACTGTTGGCGTCACATTCATTAAAATAATTTTCATACAGCGTCTCTCCATCTTTTAACACAACGATACCTGCAACATTCCCAAAATCACGCATTACTGCCTTTTCAAGCGTTTCCGTTTTGCCTTGAATCATGCTATTTTTTCTCCTTTAAGTGTTTTGAGGATATCCTTAAAACAAGGATAAATCCATTAAAAATCGTTTTCAAGCATATTAGAGAAAAACTTCTATGTAAAATAAACAACAAAAATTTTGTAATGCGGTTCATCTGTGGAATAATATAACTGTCCGAAATTCCTCATCGGTACACTTCTTTTTCAAGCCCTTCAAATGCGGCAACTGTTCCAACACAACAAGCCCATTTACGTTTGACTCTGCCAGAGCCGCCTGAACCTGCGCTTTCGTGTCCGCTATACCGTCCACTACATCCGCGTAAGCTGCGGCTCAGAATGCCGGGTCAAATTTCTCTGCTGCCTCCACATGCATTGGCACTGAGAGGGTCGCTCCGCTAAGGAGCATTGCTAACGCCAGTCCGTACATCTTTTTACCTTTGTTTCCATTTGTTTTTTTCATAACCAACCGCCCATTCCATCTAATCTTGTGAACCGTATCCTTTATTGCCATCATTGCTATATTATTTCCACCAGACAAACCCCTTCGCTCGAATGCTAAACTTAACAATTTTTGTTCCGCCGTAATTATTCACACCCCGGATCGTCACACTTGCGGTCCCTTTCTTCACATTATTTTTATAACTGTTCGGCACAATTTCATATTGATCCTGTTCCGTTTCCGCCGCATAAGAGTGAAAAACAACAAACGCATCGTTAGATACAAGCAGTACTGCACACAAAATTCCCGTTAACACTCTTTTTTGTCTTACTCTCAGCATCTTCCTTTTCTCCATCCCGTTCCCCTTCTCCTCTCTTCAACATCACATTTTATAAATTCTGCATTCTCATTTGTAAACATATAAAATCTCAAACCCAACAACTATTACCTGCTCTATTGAGCACATTCACTCTCATAATACTGCACTGCTTCCTCCGCACTGGAATAATCTGTCCCCTCTTCCTCTACTCTGTTAAGCACCACCGAATCAAGAAAAGAACCTTCTTCCGTTCCCTCTACATAAGTACAATTCATCTCATACATATTGCTGCCCACCGTCAATTGTATCTTCACATTGCTTTCTGCATGAATCCACCGCGCCGCTGAATTGTCATATAAATACTCATCCTTTAAGCTGAGCACAACACTTCCGTCAGACTGGATTTCAAAAGCGCCAAAGCAGACACCCGATCTGGTATGCATTTCTACCACACCATCCTCGTAAAAAGTCAAAGTTGTCCAATCCACAAACGACTCTGGACGCAAGGTTTCCCAGTAACCAATTAATTCTTCTCCCCATACAGAATCAGAATATAGCTTATCTTCTTTCTCCCGAGAAATATTGTCAGCCCATTCAATTCCAAGGTACTCACTCAATGTTTTAAACGTTGTAGCAAGTTCACTAACGCTTGTCACTAAAGTACTTCCTCCATTTTGAAATCCATAATCTCCTGCTAAATCAGTCCATTTTTCCCTGTCTTCCAGCCATTCTTCTTTCGTCACGTCTATGTCATCAATACTATATGTTTCCATCTCACCATCTTCGGAATATACTATTTCACATACATTTCTTTTCAAAACATCAATAGCTTCGCCATCAAAACCGCGCCACTCGTCAATGTAATTACTCTCATATATTTCTTCATCAAATTCTTCTATATAGCTGTATAGATAATATTTCCCGTCCAATAAACTCAGATGTATACCAAGCGCACCCTCGCCTTCTTTCGCGGGCTCTGCCAAATACACCTTTCGAATAGCCGAATCCTGATAAGCCCAGATTTCAACCAGATAATTCTGAAAAAAACTGCTTTCAGAATCCTGCCCGGTATGATACGCCAGAATCATTTCCTCTGTGCCATCCGCATCGAAATCTATCAGTTTAGCAAAACACAGCCCTTTTAAATAACAATTTTCTTCCAGAAACGGATCATCTGTATCTTCTGATGCTTCTTCACATACACCATACTGATCTTGAATTTCAACTAATTTATCATAATATTGATGATACATGACATTAACAGAAGCGCTTTGCGTTTCCTCGGAAACAATATTATCCTGTGTATGATCTGTTTCTTCCGTTTTTATATCAGATTGACTATCAGCTTTTTCTACATCAGTTGAATCCTCAATCTCTTCTATCAATTTTTCGCTGACTGCTGGTTTATCTTCCATTTTCTCAGAGCTTTGCGAATGGTTTGCCATTGTATGAAGCATATAAATTCCGGCAGCCGCCAAAAGAATTGCTGTTACTACAACAGGCACAAATATTCTCTTATTCCTAAACCATTTTATTTCTTTCATTTTCCATATCTCACTTTTACTAGCATTATTTCATTTCTCCCCGTCTACATTATATAGCTCACGACTACTATAATTCTTATTACTCAACTCCTACATAATATAAATCATATCACGAAACCGCCTTTATAACAATAAACTTATTACTTTTCAACACTACTACCAAACTTGTCTATACTAAATGAAAAAGGAGGACTTTGCATGATTGGAGAACGCCTTGCCGAAATCCGAAAAGATCACGGCGACAAACAAACCGATTTAGCTCAAAAATTAAATGTTGCCGTATCAACAATCCGCAGCTGGGAACAGGAAAAAAGCGCACCTTCACACGAAATACTCGTCCGCATTTGCCGGCTCTACCGCGTTTCCTCCGATTATCTGCTCGGTCTGTCGGATGTTGACCCGGCTTATGTGCAGCGCCAACGATTGGAAAATTTCACAAAGCAGGAACTGAAAACCTTAAATGACTTTGAAGAATTTCTAATGTGGAGAAAGAGCGGAGCCTCAAAACCAGAATAATTTTTACCACAAATAAAAAGTGTAAAGCCCCTGCCATCTCATCAGACTTTACACTTTTTCTATTACGTGGCTTATATTTTAAATCCCATTCAATCCATCTAAACTACCTTATCATACCCTCCACCACTCTCTTTACTTTAGCCTGCTTCTGGAAAAAGGAAATCCCATAACAAAAAATCTGCGTATATCCATAAAGCCCCTCCGCATATCGCTCTGTCACAATCTGAGTGATTGCCCCCTCACAGTCTTTATCCATATCAGCCTCCCTTTTTGATCTCTTGGCTTCAATGATGATTGCACGACGATTCTTTTTATCCTTGAGCAGAATATCCGGTCTTCCCAATCCTTTCTCCTTATTTGACTCGACGCTATATCCACGCCCAACGAAGATACCTGTCAAAAACGCATGGTAATAATCTTCGTGATAATCGTTGTAACTGATCGTATTCCATAAGAGATCCGATATCCGCTTAGCTGCTTCCGCCTCATTGCTTTCCCACAACGCATTGATAAGCTTATTAAGCTCTGCAGTATCTGTCGTGTTCCTAAAATGCACAACTACCGTGTCCTCAAATATAGACGCAATTTCTCTGTTCGGAATTTTAAGCGAAACGGTTTCTCCCTCTTCGTCGGGGTCTGCCTTAGTGATATATCCGGTCATAAGCAGTACGCTCCACAGATTATCTTCCGATGCGTGAAGCGTGTCATAGGTAAGTTCATCGGAAATTGACTGCATTACCGTCCCGCCATTTAAAAGCGTCTCGAATTTTTCCGCTACATCAAAATCTGTCCGCTCTACAAAAGTAAGCAGAACACCATTATGGCTTGTAAACTTCCAGTAATTTTTCGGTTTCGCATCTTTCCGCTTTTTTAAAGCTGACATATAATTCATAACATCCCACGGACAATATACATAGCTGTCGCCAAACACATAACCGTCATACCACTCTTTTATGACATCTGCCTGCTCCCTCCGGTCAGCTGCGCATAATATCTCCCCAACTTCACTCTCCGAAAATCCAAAATAGGAAGAGAAATCCGCATCCAATACAGAATACGAAGCAAAATTATTCGCGCCCGTAAATATGCTCTCCTTCGCGATGCGAAGACATCCCGTAATTACGGCAAACTCCAGAAATTCATTATCCTTGAGCGCTGTGCCCATGATACCTTTGATCACATCAAGCATGGATGAATAATATTTATTCATCTTTGTATCTTTCTCACTAGCCTTTGCCAGAGGTACGTCATATTCATCGATCAGAAGTATCACCTTTTTACCATAAACATCATGCATCAAACGCATGATCGTTTTAAGAGCCCCCTGCACTTCCGCATCAGAAGCCTCGTTAAACATCAATCTTTCAAAAATCTGCGCATCAGCGCGATTAACGCTTGGTTCTTCCACTAAATCAGCTACTGATTTACAAATATCCGCAATGACATTTTTTAATTTATCGTACGCAATGTCAAACTCATCTGCTTCAGCATCCTTAAAGGAAACAAAAAGCACCGGATACTGATTCATCCACTTCTCACAAACTTCCTTATGCTCCGTAATCTTAAGACCCTCAAATATACTTTTACTGTCTTTTCTTATACTGAAAAAATTTGACAGCATACTCATCATCAGAGTCTTGCCAAATCTCCGCGGTCTTGTAAACAGCGTAACCTGATTGTCCGTCTCTTCTACAAGCTCATACATAATATCTGTTTTATCCACATAATAATTATTAGATTTACGCAGAGCTTCAAAGTCTGATTTTCCTACACCAACCTTAAATGTCATGCCAGACCGCCTTTCTCCTAACGATATTTCCATTTATTTATACTCTACCATAGGAGACTGGAAATGGCAATTCCCTTTCACCCCACCTCTCTCCTCATCCGCAGCAAAATCCGCTTCTCCATCCGGCTGACCTGCACCTGACTGATGCCGAGGCTCTTCGCCACCTCCACCTGCGTCTTGTCCTGAAAATAGCGCATCCGGATGAGCTGCCTCTCCGTCTCCGAGAGTGTCCCCATAAGCTGTTCTAAAAGCATGTGGTTCAAAATTTTTTCCTTTTCCACATCCTCGCTCGCCCGGTTCAGTCCCGCCGTGCAGCCCACGCCGTCCCCCACC
>ERZ779637.29-NODE-29-length-95405-cov-16.815826_pt1 | contig 95405 bp, 72 predicted proteins | sample MGYA00514196_ERZ779637 | MGnify/ENA primary metagenome ERZ779637 (study PRJEB29562, sample SAMEA4376700) | mouse gut metagenome | isolation source: Cecum | study: EMG produced TPA metagenomics assembly of the A DSS colitis mouse model was used to assess the...
TGTTGAGCGTCCCCATGGCATACGAGATACCGGATGGCAGGGAGAGCATTTCTCTGGTGGCAGGTTTTCCGATCGCCTACATAGAGGAAACGCTTGACGCGGAACTGTCTGATTCCATGTTCTACTTCGTCATTCGCAGGGACGGTCTGATCGTCATCCAAAACGATGCGGAAGATGACGACAATTATTTAGGTAAACTGGAAAGATATTATAGTGATGAAGAGGAGACACCTCAGGGAAGACGGGAGATGAAAGAGTATGCGCAAGGGCTTCAGTCCGCTATGTCGCAGGGGGTAGACTACGCGAAGGAAGTGCATTTAAAGAGTGAACGCCGCCAGCTGTATGCCAGAAGTCTTCCGCATTCGGAGTGGTATTTGATTCTCTCCCTGCCCTACAGCGAGGTTGACCGGACGATTGTCAGGTTTGGCGACGAGTGGGCGGCTACAGCGTTTAAGAATAGCTTGTTTATTATTGCCCTGTTCCTGATCGTGTTCGTATGCTATTTCCAGATGACGCGCAGGCAGATTCGGGAAATCAGAGAGACGCGGGATGCCACCGAGCGCGCGAGCCGTGCGAAGAGCGAATTTCTCTCCAACATGAGCCACGATATCCGCACGCCCATGAACGGAATTATCGGCATGACGGAGATAGCCATCGCCAACATAGGGGATGCGGGGAAGGTGGCGTCCTGCCTGCAGAAAATTTCCGCTTCCGGCAAGCATCTGCTGGGGCTGATCAACAATGTGCTGGACATGTCTAAAATAGAGAGCGGCAAGCTGATACTGAATGTGGAGCAGATTATGCTGCCGGAGCTGGTGGACAGTGTGGTCAATATCATAATGCCGCGGACGAAGGACAAGAACCAGCGGTTCGACTTACATATCCACGATATTGTCGCGGAGAACGTGTGGGGCGACAGCGTGCGGCTGAATCAGGCGCTCCACAATCTTTTGGAAAACGCGGTCAAATTTACGCCGGAGGGCGGAAAAATCCTGATGGAAATGTACCAGACGTCCTCGGAGAAGGGCGAAGATTATGTCTGCGTGCATCTGGTTGTCAGCGACAACGGTATCGGCATGAGCGAAGAGTTCCAGAAAAATCTTTTCGTGGCTTTTGCAAGGGAGGACAATGCCCGTGTCCAGCAGATTCACGGTGCAGGTCTGGGGCTCAGCATTACCAAGCATATTGTTGACGCGATGGGCAGCTCTATTCATGTGGAGAGCGAGCCGGGGAAGGGCAGCAAATTCCATGTGACGCTTGATATGGAGACGGCGGTCTTTTCCGAGGAGACAGTCGATATGCCCGCGTGGAGAACGCTCGTCATTGATGACGATGAGATTTTCTGTGACTGTACGCTGGCGACGCTTGCGTCCATCGGCATCCATGCGCAGCGCGCGCTGAGCGGGCAGACCGCGCTCGAGATGCTGGAGGAGGAGCACCAGAAGGGCAATGACTACGAGGTCATTCTGACAGACTGGAAGCTGCCGGAGATGGACGGCATTGAGGTGGCGCGGGAAATTCGGAGCAGATACGGCGATGCGCCGCATATTCTGATGATTTCCGCCGCCGATAACAGTGATATTGAGGATAGAGCAAGACAGGCGGGTGTGAACGCCTTTATCGTCAAACCGTTGTTCAAATCTACACTTTACTACAATTTAAACAGACTCAAAGAGGAGGAAGCGGAGGAGGAAGGAACGCCCACTTTTGCGGGTGAGCATATTCTCGTTGCCGAGGATAATGAATTGAACTGGGAAATTGCAAGCACGCTGCTTGCCGGCATCGGACTTGCGCCCGAGCACGCGGAGAACGGCAGGTATTGTGTGGAACAGTTTGAACAGTCGTCGGCAGGTTTCTATAAGGCGATTTTGATGGATATCAGAATGCCGGTTATGAACGGGCTGGAGGCAGCTTCGGCGATACGCGCGCTCGAGCGGGAGGACGCCCGGACGATTCCGATCATTGCCATAAGCGCCGACGCTTTTTCGGACGATATCCAGAGATGTCTCGACTGCGGCATGGACGATCATACCTCAAAGCCGATTGATGTGAACAGAGTGGCGGAATTGCTGCGGAAATATATGAGATAAACAATAAACTGTAGTGCACATTTTCGTTGATTTATGCGGCTTTTTGTATAGAAGAGGGGTAATTTATGTACTTTATATAAAACAAGAAAATGCCGGAAAGCGATTTTTACATATTTAGCAGTTTATATATGTTTTTTTTTGTGAAAAGTGCTATAATTGAGAATGTAAAAAGTAACTCAGACTAAAGCACGGGGAATTGTCGGTTTTCTTAATTAGAAATGCAGCGTTTCATTATTCTCGACTGTACAGCCGTAGGATGAGCGATGTAATGGCAGTTTTGTTTCATGTCTGATCATTTGCTGCAAGTCTGATCGAAGTCTCGGAGGACGGAAAAGTTTCTGACAGGCGGAGAGAGCTTTGACCGGTTCTATGGCAGTGTGTAGGAGGGAGTAGTAATGAGTGAAAAACTGAATAAGTATCGGATTAAGGAACGCTTGGTGCGCGGCTTTGTAATCGCGTCCGGGATTCCGGCAGCGGTGGCGGCAGTAGCGCTGATTGCCATGATTATTGTTGCGCTGAGATACTCAAACGCGCTGAAGGTTTACGGGTTTGCACAGGGTGACGTGGGTAAAGCGATGACCTATTTCGCTGAGTCAAGATCCACGATGCGGGGTGTCATCGGTTATGATGACGAAGCTGTTATAGAGAGCCTGAAAGCTTCTCACACGGCGAGCATAGAAAACTTCACTTCCAGTTTTGAGGCGTTGGAAAAGTCTATGGTGTCCGAGGAGAATAAGAAAGTATACGCGGATATCACTTCCAAGCTGCCCGCTTACTGGGCGCTTGATAATGAGATTATCGTGCAGGGCGGCGTCACGGACAGAGAGCAGTGTGCGATCGCGCAGGAGCGGGCGATCAACGAACTGGCGCCGCTCTATGAGGACATCAACGATGACTTGATTGAAATTATGGATATCAAGGTGGATCGCGGAAACAGCACATCCACGATACTGACAGTTGTCTGTGTCGTACTTGCGGTTATGATAGCCGTGATTATCTTTATAGCGATTTTCACATCCATCAAGCTTGGCAGAAATATAGCGGAAAATATTTCTGCACCGTTGATTCAGCTAAAAGACAGATTAGAGCTGTTTGCCGAGGGAGATTTGTCCACGCCTTTCCCGGATACGCAGACGGATGATGAAGTGGCGGATATCATCGGCTCAGCGAAGGATATGTCGGAGACGCTTATGTTTGTCATTTACGATCTGGAATATATTCTGGGAGAGATGTCGAATTCCAATTTTGTCATCCGCTCAAAAGACAGCGAGCGGTACAAGGGAGAGTTCCGCCAGATATTCGATTCCCTGAAGCAGCTGCGGGATAATATGGTCGATACGCTCCGTTACATCGGGATGTCTTCGGAGCAGGTTTCCGCGGGTTCCTCCAATCTGGCAGACACTTCCCAGAGCCTTGCGGAAGGTGCAACAGAGCAGGCGGGCGCGGTACAGGAGCTTCATGCGACGATCACGACGATCTCCGAGGCTGCAAGACGCGCGGCGGATTCCGCCGAGGACGCTTACAGGCAGTCTCAGGAGTACGCGAATGTGGCTGACCGCAGCAGCGACGATATGAAGGAAATGGTGGAAGCTATGAGCCGCATCAGCGAGGCTTCCCACAAGATCGGAAATATCATTTCGGAGATTGAAAATATTGCGTCAGAGACAAATATGCTTTCCCTGAACGCGTCCATCGAGGCGGCGAGAGCGGGAGAAGCGGGACGCGGTTTCTCCGTTGTGGCTGACCAGATCAGACAGCTCGCGGAGCAGAGCAGCAAGTCGGCTGTGGATACCAGAGCGCTGATCGAGGGCACCATGAGAGAGGTTGAGAACGGCAACAAGGTGGCGGAGCGCGCGGTCGAGTCGCTGGCTGTCGTAGTGGAAGGTATCAGGAAGGTGGCGGATTCCTCCAAGGAGCTGAGCACGATTTCCTCGAACCAGATGGCTACCATGAAAGAGGCGGAGCTGGGCGTAGACCAGATTTCCGATGTTATACAGACAAACGCGGCGGTTGCGGAGGAGTCTTCCGCTACCAGCGAGGAGCTGTCAGCACAGGCGGTTTCTTTGGATGAACTGATTGCCAAGTTTGTACTGCCGGAGAAATAGGCTTAAGTGTGTGTGTGAAGGGGATTCATACATAAAAAGGAGGATGGAGTACAGGTTGTACCTGTTATGCCATCCTCCTTTTGCGTTTAGAATGCAAGACATTTTGAGATGTTTAGATGACGGCTATTCCATGCGCTCTAAAACCGGCATGTATTCGAGCGGCGCCTCCACGGTTATCGTGCGGCTGCCCTCAAACACTTCCTCCGTGGAAGTCAGTTTCCATTTCCCGGCGGGAAGGTAAACATCTCGGCTCCATTCGTTCAGATGCAGGATCGGCGCGACGAGGAAACGGTCGCCGAACATATACTGGTCTTCCGCATCCCAGCACGTTTCATCGTTCGGGAACTCGTAGAACATGGTGCGCAGAAGCGGGGATCCGTTCTCGTGCGCTTCCTTGTACAGCTCTTTGATATAGTCGTGCAGTGAGATGCGGACGTCATAATACTTTTTCATGATGGCGTAATTGTCCTCGCCGTAGCTCCAAAGCTCGTTGGGCTGACCGGTATGAAGATAGCCGCCGCCCCAGTCGCGATCGTCGAGCGGTGGGATATTGTAGGGTCCCCTGTCGCCGTGCATACGAAGCACGGGGGAGTACACGGCGAACTGATACCAGCGGATCAGAAGCTGCCTGAAATCCGGGTCGTTCACGTCGTCGGTCATAAAGCCGCCGATATCCGTCGTCCACCACGGAATACCCGCAAGCCCCATGTTCAGACCGCACTGGATCTGGTCGGCAAGGGCTTCAAAGGTGCTCGGCACATCCCCGGACCAGATCACATTGCCGTACTTCTGGGAGCCTGCCCACGCACAGCGCAGCAGGTTTACGACGGGTTCTTGCTGGAGCTTAGTCATCTCGTCGTAGAACACACGGCTGTACATCTGCGGGTAAAGGTTGCTCACTGCCAGAGCGGGAACGTCGAAGTAACGGTAGTTTTCAAAGTCGTAGACGCCGTAATCGGGTTCGGAATTGTCCAGCCAGAAAGCGTCGATGCCGTAGTCGTAATAATTCTTCCGGCACACGTCCCACACGTATTTGCGGGTTTCCGGATTGAAGGGATCGATCTCCACACAGTCGCCCTGATAATCGTAGGTCTGCGCCGCGCCGCGTTCGGTTTTGATGAGCAGACCGCGCTCCATCATGGGACCGAAGTTTTCGCTCTTGCGGTCAACGGAGGGCCACACCGATACGATAACCTTGATGCCCATCTTGTGCAGCTCGTCCACCATTGCCTTCGGATCCTGCCAGTATTTTTCATCGAATTTCCAGTCGCCCTGCACCGTCCAGTGGAAGAAGTCGATGACGATCTGGTCGATTTTAATGCCCTCTTTTTGATACTGTCTTGCTACGGTCAGTACTTCGTCCTGCGTGCGGTAGCGCAGCTTGCACTGCCACAGTCCCATCAGGTTTTCGGGGAACATCTCCGCGCGCCCCGTGACGGCGGTATAGTTTTCGAGAATCTGCTTCGGCGTGTCTGCAACGGTGATCCAGTAATCCATCTCCTTCGTGGCGCGGGCGATCCATTCTGTGTAGTTTTTTCCGAAGCTGACGCGCCCAACGGCGGGATTGTTCCACAAAAAGCCGTAGCCGAGAGAGGAGACGGCGAAGGGCACGGAAATCTGGGAGTTGCGCTGTGCCAGTTCTAAGACGCACCCCTTCAGGTCCAGACAATCCTGCTGATACTGTCCCATGCCGAAGATTTTTTCCTTTTTCCCGCTCTCAAATTTTACGTTTAGGGCATACTCACTGCCGCCGATAACGCCCTTCCATTCCCGGTTGACCAGCTTTAGGCAGCGGCTCTCTCTGGAAAGCGTGCCGTCGTAGTTTCTGAAATACTCCCGCAGAATCAGCTTGTGATCGCGGTAAAAGGAGATGACGCCTGCAAAGTTGACGACTGCCTTGATTCGCCCGTTTGTGATGGAGGCAATCTCCCGCTTGTCAACGGTGCCGTCGCCGACCCAGTGGTCTTCCTCCTCTATGGTAATCTCTGCGCTGCATTTTTCGACTGTTTCGGTCAATGCCCAGTCGTTTCCGGTCAATTTTGACGCCATCGTGGCGCGCACGCGGAGGGAATCTTTTCCCCACGGTTCAATCCGCAGCGTCTCACCCATGCGGCGGCATACGAGCGCGCCGTTTTCTTTTTCAAATGTCATAATCTGCCTCCCTTTCTTTTCCTTATTTTGTGTCGTATTACTGTAAAAAACTACATTTCCGTTCCGTTTTCACAAGTCTTACCCGGAAGATTGAGAAATACGGGCTATAATAGTATAATATTATTATTAAGATGGAAAATTCTATTAAAATACTGCTCTATAATGATACTATTCTATCATACATTTGGCAAAGCAAACAGAGAGAAAAAGGGAGAACGGTTATGACACCGAACAGAGAGACGCTGGAAAAGAGACAGCACAGCACTACATGGATGCCGTACAGTTATTACGAGTGCAGGCTGCCGGAATGGTTTGCAAGCGTGCCGGTGCACTGGCACGGCGAGTTTGAACTGATTCACATTAAGCAGGGCAGGGGGGAGCTTATCTGTGGCAGCCGGAAGGTGGAGGCAGAGGAGGGGGAGCTTCTGCTCGTGCCGCCAAACATGCTGCACGCCGCCTATCTGTGCAGGGAGCAGAAGACGGTTGTGGAGGAGGTGTCAGGCGGCGGTGGGAGCAGCTGCGGGGACGGGACAGGGACACTTGTGTATGACGCCCTTGTGTTCAGTCCGGCGATGCTTGGCGCGGGCAGCGGCGACCGCTGTACCAACGAATGTATCCGTCCGCTCGTGAAGGACAATGCCCATATGAGTGTCTGCATCCGCAGGGATATGGCGGCCTATGAGGAACTGGCGGCTTTGACGGCGCGAATTTTTTCCTGCGTGCGTGACAACTCGGCGCGCGCGGATCTGTTGTTAAAAAGCGAACTTCTGCGCCTTATCTGGATGCTTGAGGAGTGCGGGGAACTTTTGCCCGAGAAAAAGGGCGCGGAGGGCGAGTCAGAGGCGATTCGACCCGCGCTCGAGTATATGGCGCAGAATTTCAGGGAGGATATCACAGTGGAGCAGCTTGCCAGATTGGTGCATTTGAGCAAAAGCCATTTTATGAGGTGCTTTCGGAAAGCGGTGGGAATCGGCGCCATCGAGCATCTGTCACAGCTTCGGATTCGTGCCGCCTGCGAGATGCTCGGCGATGGCACGGAGCAGATTGCGGATATCGCCTTTGCCTGCGGTTACAGCAATCTTTCCAATTTTAACAGGCAGTTTTTAAAGCGGGTGGGCTGTTCCCCGAAGGAGTATCGGAAACGAAATAAGACGTCAGGTTTATAAGTCAGATACGGATGGAAAGAGATGTCCGTCGCAGATTGGCTGCGGATGAAAATATAGTTAAAAATTGAAAGAAGGGTGTCACATTTTCGCATTGTCATGTGTTTTATTAATGACAAGTGTCATCAAGCAGACGTTTCATGAGCGACAGGACAAAAGAGAATGACTGCTTGAGAACATATAAAGCGAAAGAAAAGACGGGGACGCCCGAAGGCGGTGACATGTTGGAGAAGAGGATGGACAGCCCGGGTCAGAGCGTGGAGGAGGTTTTTCAGGCATACGGCAATATGCTTTACCGGATTGCCTTTGTGATGATGAAGAACGCCTTTGACGCCGAGGATGTGGTGCAGGACACACTGATTAAATATATGGAACATATGGAGAGCGGGAAATCCTTTGAGACGGAGGAATACCGGAAGGCGTGGCTGATCCGGGTGGACAGCAATCTCTGTAAGAACAGGCTGCGCTTTTACAAAAATCACCCGAGGATTTCGGTGGAGGAGCTTTCCAGATATTACGAGAAGGAGGAGGACACGAGGCTGATGGACAGCCTGCTGCTTTTGCCTACCAAGTACAGGGAGATACTGCTTCTGCACTATGTGGAGGGGTATCAGGGAAGGGAGATCGCGGAGATGCTCGGACTTTCGGAGGCGGCGGTCAGAAAACGTCTGGAGAGAGGACGGGAAAAACTGCGGGGGCTTTTGAAAGAGACGGGAAAGGAGTGAGCGTGTCATGGAAGCGAGAGAGCGGAATGCGGAAGAAATGATAGAAAAGGAAAAGTCAGAAAGTGTGATGGAGAGCCGCCTGCGCGTGGCAGCCATGCAGATTGTGCCGGACGAGGAGGCAAAGGAGCGCATCATAGCGGAGGCGAAGGGGAAAAGACATGGCAGGAGAAGGCTGACGCCCAGAATACCGGCGGCAGTTTTGGCGGCATGTCTGCTTCTTTCTATTCTGTGTTTTGCCAGACCGGGGATAATCGGGGACGATGTGGTGGTCTATGCCGCCACGGAGGAGCACGGCTGGCAGAAGTTGGAAGAGGGGGAGCGGATTCTGTTGAAGATGGAGCCATTTGAGACGCTTGAGGAGGGTGAACCGGAATTTTGGGAGAACGGGAGATGCAGTTATCACCCCTATAAATGCACCTTCCGGGTGGAGGTGCCGGAACACTATCTCTATGACAGGCAGATGGTTACTATCAAGGATGACAGTATTTTTGAACATGGAGGCGAGATTATATGGTGGGTCGGTCCGGAGCGGCAGGAAGATGCAGACAGGGTCATGCAGAAAGCGTTCCGGCTCTGGATTGTGGATGAGAATCTGGAGCGGCAGGCGGCGCTGGAGCTGGAACTGACCAAGGAGGACGGCAAGTGTTATGCCGAGCTGAAACGCGTGTGGGAAAGCGAAGCGTACAAAAAAAGGAAACGTGGGAGATAAGGTGAAGATGAATTTTTTTATGAGACAGACCGCCAGAAATATCGTGCGGCACAGAAAGAAGAGCATTCTGCATATCCTGATCGGTGTGATGACCGTGCTGATTCTGGACGTCTACGCGGGAAATATGGACAGCACAAAGCGACAGCTCGCAGATCTCCCCAATGTGCTCGAGGTCACGGGAAGGATCAGCACGCTGAACGGCTCCCAGCGGGAGGGCATGACCATCAGGGAGGATCGGGTGATGGGCGTGCGGGAATCCGCGTATGTGAAGGATCCGGTCTTTACCGTCCGCCTGAAATTTGGGTTCGGTGCGTTTACCGTGGAGGAGTACAAGGAAAACCTGAACCATTACGGCTTGGGCATGAATGCGCCGGAGGGCGTTTCCGGCATGAAGCGGGAGGAGATCACATGGCTGGACGGTGTGGACGAGAGCATCCTCGAGACGGCGGAGAAGGTTTGTATACTGGATGCAGATCTTTTGGAGAAGAAGGGTCTGCATCTTGGGGATGAAGTTATGTTAACTATATTTTACTACCGCTATGCGATTGAGGGGAGCGAAGTATTTATCGAGCCGCTTATTACGGATACATGCAAAGTAGTGGGCAGTATGCAGATTGGGGAATACAAGGGAAACTGGGTGCCGCCGGAGGTGATCTTACCGCTTGACTATATGCGGGAGGCTTACCACAGTCAAGGCATTGCTTTCTATGCGGACTCCGGTTCCTTTACGGTGAAGGACCCGTTCCAGCTGAATGCCCTGAAGGCGCAGATGCATGACGAGGTGAAATTTTTGTCGGTGATCACCCGTGCGAAGCACCGCACGGACGGCAACGCGCTGACAATTATGGATGAGGCGTTTATCCGTTCCGCGCAGACTCTGTCGAGGAATCTGGCGCTTCTTAGGGGGATGCTGCCGTTTCTTGCGGCGATCGTTATATTTATCGGGTATCTTTGCAGTTATCTGTCCCTGCAGAGCAGGCGGGAGGAGTACGCCCTGCTTCGCTCTCTCGGGACGGGGCGGCGTCGAAGCTTTTTCCTGCTTTTCGGGGAGACGGCGCTTGTGGAGGCGTTTGCCTGTATTTTGGGAAGTCTTTTGGCGGCGGTTTTCCTGCGCCCTGCGGCGGGCGTGCTCGCTCTGTCGGGTGCGGCGTTTTTCTTGGCTTTTCTGGCTGGGGCGGCGATGGCGATTCTTTTGCTCCACAGGCTTAGTGTGATGGAACTGCTCACGAAGAGAGATTGAGAGGTGTTTTATGAGAATCGCTACAAACAGTTTGAAAAGATTGGCACGCACCCCTGTGAAGACGGCGCTTTTCTTTCTCTTGCTATCTTTTACGGTGGCTTTGGTCTGCGCAGGAGGGAGTCTATGGAAGCTCTGCGGGGACAATCTGCGGCGGTTTGAGGAGATCTTTGTGACTATCGGTACGGTGGAGCAGACGCCGGAGCGGACGCAACAGCAGGCGCTCTGGTTTGCGGATAAAGAAGACTACCGGTATTACAACCGGGCGGTGTATGGGGAGACCATCTCTCCCGATGTGCTTGACTTTGAGGGCGCCGGGTACCTGAGCGGACCGGAGCAGCGCGCCTACTACGAGGCGCTGCCGCAGGACTATGTATTTAAGGAGATGGAGGGTGGTCTCTGGCAGTTTATGGTGGTGGAGGCATCCCCGTATGAGGACTGCGTGCCAGCGGGTCCTGTGAAGATGGAGCTTAAGAATGTGCTGTACAGCACTTACCCGCCCAATGTTGTTTACTTTTATCTGTGCGACCATAACAATGACAACCCGGAAACTTTGTATGCGGATAAGACTTATGTGATGGCGCTGCAGGACGGGTTTGCCCACGACTGGGCTGAAAACGGCGCCGAAGCCAAATTTGAATATGAGCCGCTGGAAGGACCTTACTCCACACAGGCTGATGCGGAGGGGAACAGGCTGCCAACCGACTTAACGGGGGACTGGATCGCGGAGGTGACGCCGGGATTTTACGAGACGAAGGAGGGGCAGGACTGGCTGCGGCTCTGTGAGGAATGTGTGCTGCGCGGCTCGAAGCATATGTCCTTTCCCGTGACGGCGACGGAGGATTTGAATCTGATTATGGCGTTTTATAACAAGCAGGCGTATCTCGCGGAGGGGGAATTTCTCTCGGAGGAGGACTATCAGCAGGGAAACAAGGTGTGTCTCATTTCCGCCGCCTTTGCGAGAACAAACGGGCTGAAAGTGGGAGATGACCTGCATCTGGCGCTGCGCTATGCCAACTATGCGACTTCCGCGAATCTGGGCAGTATGGGTGAATGGGGCGGGCGGCTGAATGCTGACGGCGAGGTTTATCAGGTTTTTGAGGAGAGCGACTATACGATCAAGGGCATCTATGACGTGGGTGTCGGCGCGGTGGAGGGCGGCTGGGGATATGAACTTGAGAGAAACGAGGTATTCATTCCCAACGCTTCCATCAAAAACAGCAACGAGGACAATATCGCGCTCTACGGCCGCATGAAGGGCTACACCACCGCCTTCCGGATTCCCAATGGCAGCGAGAGCATCGAGAACTATAAAAGGCTGTGGGAGGCGCAGGGGATTGACCATGTGGAGATAACCTTCTACGACGGCGGCTACTCCAAGCTGGAAGGCGGGCTGAAAAACATGCGGATCATGTCAGCCATTTTACTTACGACGGGTGCGGTCAGCGCGGTCTGCATCGTGATCTTTTTCTGCCACCTCTTTATCACGAAACAAAAGAAACAGACGGCGGTGGAGCGGTGCCTCGGCATGACGAAAGGAGGATGCGCATGCTCCCTCCTTGTCGGCGTGCTGGTGATCGCCCTTGCGGGCAGTGCGGCGGGCAGCTTTGCGGGGCAGTATTTCGCGGGGCGGGCGGCGGCGCAGATGGCGAACGCGGAGAGCTTCGACACGAGGTTTAGCAACGGGGAAGTGCAGTTTAATATGGAGAAGAGCGAGGAAGAGATGGCGGAAGAAGGTGCGGATGAAAATGTGGATGGGAGCAGTATCGCAAAGTCCGCCTATCTGACGGAGACGGACTTTGCCGTGTCGGCGGTCTGCGGGGGACTGGTCTTCCTGTTCACGGTGGGAATGGCTTTTGTGGGAATATACAGGAATCTGCGGGAGGAGCCGCTGGCGCTTTTGGCGGAGGCGGGGAAATAGATTGCACAGGCGGCGGAATGGAGGAAAGCATGGAAAAAATCATTGAGGCGGTAAATGTGAGTTACATCTACCAGACGAAGTATCAGAAGACGAAGGCGCTCTCGGAGGTGAGCTGCTCCTTTGAGCGGGGAAAGGTGTACGCCATCACGGGGAAATCCGGCAGCGGAAAGAGCACGTTCCTCTCGCTGCTCGCAGGGCTGGATGTGCCTACGGAGGGCACGCTTGTCGTGGAGGGGGAGGACATGCGGAAGATGAATCGGGACGCCTACCGTCTGAACCGTGCCTCCGTGATCTATCAGGCGTTTCACCTCTTTCCGCTCCTGACGGTGACGGAGAATGTGATGTTTCCTATGGAACTGCAGCATGTGCCCGCGAAGGAGGCGAAGGCGAGGGCGCGCGAGTATCTGGCGAAGGTGGATTTGCCGGAGACACTCTACAAAAAGATGCCGGGTATGATCAGTGGCGGGGAGCAGCAGCGGGTGGCGATCGCCAGGGCAATCGCGGCGGGCGGGGAGATTCTTCTCGCCGACGAGCCCACCGGCAATCTGGACAGCCAGAATGAGAAGGTGATTGTGGATCTTCTGTGTAAGCTGGCGCACGAGGACAATTACGCGGTGATCGTGGTCACTCATAACGAGGCGGTTGCCGCGGCGGCGGACGTGGTTTACGGGATGACGGACGGGATGCTGTCGGTGGTGAGGGAAGCGTAAAAAGTATTGCAGCATCTTATCCTTTATCATATGGAAAATCGGTTTGAAAATATCGTAAAGTTTGATATAATAAAAGAAATAAAATGATGATAGGGAGGTGGGTTGAGATGACAGAAAAAGAAATGTTAAAGATATCTGTGGAGGAGTTTTCCAGAGTACAGGACTGGATAGAATTGGCTGAAAAAGATTCGGATGTCTACAAATCTTTAAAGAAAAGATATCTGGATTTAAAAGTGATTCTTACATCCTCCGGTGTAAATCTTACGGAGATAGATAGAATTAAAGGCTAAAGTGCCTTGATGTATGATTAGACTTTGCATTTGGGATATGCTATACTCATATTGTAACGATAAAAGTCATAGCCGCAATATAGAAAGCAGGTGAAATATATGCCAAATGGTCTTGAAATTGCAAAAGCAGCGATTGATGATTTTAAAAAAATTCAGGATTACATGATTATTGCAAAAGAAGAAAATGCCACAAGAACGTATGAAAAATTAAAAGATGAATATCTTTCCTTAAAAGCGATCTTACAAGTGGCGGGTGTCAATCTTACCGATATTGATAAAATCAAAGAGTGATCGAAGATTCATAAAATAACACAAAAGAATTTAAGATGATAACAGGGAGTAGTTATGATATGACAGAAAAGGAAATGTTAAAGATATCTGGATTTAAAAGTGATTCTTACTTCATCCGGTGTAAATCTTACGGAGATAGATAGAATTAAGGGTTAAGAAGAACACTGGAAAAATCATTATAGTATGGCAGGAAAGATGAAAGAGGAAGGAATAGCGGGATGAAGCTGAGCGCGATTCATCATGTTGCGATTATTGTGTCGGATATTCAGGCGGCAAAAGACTTTTATGTAGATAAACTCGGTTTTACGGTGGTCAGGGAAAACTATCGTGACGAGAGAAACGATTGGAAACTGGATCTGAAAATCGGCGAGGGAGAAGAGGCGGTTGAACTGGAAATCTTTGCGGAACCGAATCCGCCGAAGCGTGTCAGCCGTCCGGAGGCATGCGGGCTGCGTCATCTTGCATTTCATGTGGAGGATGTGGAGGCGACGGCTGCAGAACTGGCAGAGCGCGGGATTCCATGCGAGCCCGTACGACAGGATGACTATACCCATAAAAAGATGACTTTTTTCTTTGACCCGGACGGTCTTCCGTTGGAATTACATGAGTGAGGTGGTATAGAGGGAGGGGATTCCATGCGTTTGATCAAAGGCATGATTTATACGGACAGAATGTGTTTTGAACCGGGCGGTCTTTTCGTAGAAGGGGATCATATTGAGAAGATAGAGCGGTATGAAGAGAGCACGCTCACGGAGAAGGAGCGGGAGACCTATGTTTTGCCGGGACTGATGGATATTCATTTTCATGGCTGTGCGGGATATGATGTCTGCGACGGCACAATGGAAGCCATCCGGGAGATCGCGTCTTATGAACTGGCGCACGGTGTTACGACGATCTGTCCCACCACTATGACGCTTTCGGAGGAGAGACTGACAGATATTTGCGAAGTCTGTTTGGAAGCGGTAAAGACACAGACGCTGGAAAGCGGTGTTTTGCTGAAAGATGTGGTGAGAGGTATTTATCTGGAAGGTCCTTTTGTTTCCCTTGAGAAAAAAGGCGCGCAGAATCCGGCATATATCCAAAAAGCAGATCTGGAAATGTTAAAACATTTGCAGCAGACGGCGGGTGGGCTGATCCGCGTCGTTGCCATTGCGCCGGAGACAGAGGGCGCTATGGCGTGTATCAGAGAAGGCGGGGATTCCTTCCGGTTTTCCATTGCGCATACCTGCGCGGATTATGAGACGGCAAAAGCGGCGATGGAAGCGGGCGCGCATCAGGTGACGCACCTTTATAACGCCATGCCGCCCTTTACGCACAGAGCGCCCGGCGTGATCGGCGCAGCCGCGGAGGATGAGCGGACGATGGTGGAATTGATTTGTGATGGGCTTCATATCCACCCAAGTGTCGTGAAGAGCACCTTTAAACTTTTCGGGGCGGATCGTGTCATTTTGATCAGTGACAGCATGAAAGCTACGGGATTGGAGGACGGCGAGTACGCGTTGGGTGGTCAGCCTGTTACCGTCAAGGGGAATCTGGCGGTACTGAGAGACGGCACCATTGCAGCCAGCGTTACCAATCTCTATGACTGTATGAGAACGGCGATTCGGATGGGTGTGCCGAAAGAGGCGGCAGTCAGAGCTGCTTCCTATAATCCGGCAAAAGCGGTCGGATTGGAAAGTGAGTGTGGTGTTCTCGCACCGGGGAGAAAAGCGGATATTCTTCTGGCGGACCGGGAATTTGCACTGGTTGAAGTGATTAAGGCGGGGCGTGTGGTGAAGGTGTAAAAAGAACACTGGAAAAGCCAATCTGCCTGTGATAAAATAAACACGTTGGGACAAAGAAGTCTGAGAGGACTTCTTTGTCCCTTTCTATTTATAGGATACGGAGGAGATGACATGGCAGAGATAAAAGAGGCGTGCGGCGTGTTTGGCATGTACGGTCCGGAGGGGGAGAACGTGGCGCCCTCCCTCTACTACGGGCTGACGGCACTGCAGCACAGAGGGCAGGAGGCTTGCGGGATGGCGGTTTCCAGAACGGACAAGGAGCGGGGCAACGTTTGTTTTCACAAAGATCTGGGGCTGGTGAGCGAGGTGCTCACGAAAGATGTCTTGGAGAAGATGGACGGCAATATCGGTCTGGGGCATGTGCGCTATTCCACTACGGGGGCGTCCGTCGCGGAGAACGCGCAGCCGCTTGTATTGTCCTACATCAAGGGGACGCTCGCTCTGGCACACAACGGCAATCTGATCAACACACCGGAGTTAAAGTGGGAGCTGATTCAGAACGGGGCGATTTTCCACACCACCACGGATTCGGAGGTGATCGCTTTCCACATCGCGAGGGAGCGGGTGCACTCGGCGACGGTGGAGGAGGCGGTCTATAAGACGGCTCTGAAAATAAAGGGCGGTTATGCGCTGGTCATCATGAGTCCCCGGAAACTGATCGGGGTGCGCGATCCGCACGGCTTGAAACCGCTGTGTTTGGGAAAGAGGGAAGAAACTTATGTGTTTGCCTCGGAGTCCTGTGCGCTGGAGGCTGTGGGGGCTTCCTTTGTGCGGGATATGCAGCCTGGAGAGGTGGTCACGATTTCCGGCGGGGAGATTCATTCGCAGATGCTGCCGAAAGAAGAAAAGTGTGCGCATTGTATTTTCGAGTACATTTATTTTGCCAGACTGGACAGCGCCATGGACGGGGTGCGGGTGTACGATGCCAGAATCCGTGCGGGGAAAATGCTCGCAAAATCCTATCCCGTGGAGGCGGATCTGGTGACGGGCGTGCCGGAGTCGGGGCTGCCTGCGGCGCAGGGCTACGCGCAGGAGAGCGGGATTCCTTTCGGACATGCCTTCTACAAAAACAGCTACATAGGCAGGACTTTTATCAAGCCGACCCAGACGGAGCGGGAGTCCGCCGTCCGCATGAAACTGAGCGTGCTGGAATCGGCGGTAAAGGATAAGCGGATCGTGCTGGTGGACGATTCCATTGTGCGGGGAACTACCATAGCCAACCTGATCCGCATGTTAAAGGAGGCGGGAGCCAGAGAGGTGCATGTGAGAATCAGCTCGCCGCCCTTTCTCTATCCCTGTTATTTCGGCACCGATGTGCCCTCCAATTCTCAGCTCATCGCGGCGAACCACAGCGAGGAGGCAATCCGGGAGATGATCGGGGCGGATTCCCTCGGCTACATGCGGTTAGAAGATCTGGAGAAGATGGCGGATGGGCTGTCCCTGTGCAAGGCATGTTTTGACGGGGTGTATCCGATGGACTGCGGCAGCAGAAAGTGATGTAAATTTAAATTATTTTTTCGCTCGCGTAACGATATCCGTCATTTCCTTCCATTTTTTTTCCATATCCGCCACCAGCTTAAACTGCGTTCTGGCGCGGTCTAAGTTATGGCGCTCCCTGTGAATCTTGAAGTAGACGTCGCCCACCAGATAGTCCGCGAGGAAACGAATGCCGCATTCGTAGGTCATAAGCTTCGCGCCCATGGGCAAAAGCTCGATCTCGAGCGGGGTGAGACTGCCCGCGCATCCGGTAAGAAAGCCTTCCGTGAAAGTCTCGAACAGGGATAGATCCAGTTCGATTTTTGACAGATCCGTTTCATCCTCCGCGCCTGTATTCGCGCCGGTGCGGATGGAGTCGCCGAAGTCATACAGCGACAGACCGGGCATCACCGTGTCAAGGTCAATGACGCACAGCGCCTTTCTCGTGTCGTTGTCAAAGAGAATGTTGTTCAGTTTCGTGTCGTTGTGGGTCACACGCAGGGGCAGCTCCCCTTTTTCCAGAAGATCTGTGAGCGCGTGGGTGTCCGCCTCCCTTGCAAGGGCAAAGTCGATCTCTGGCTGTGCTGAAGCGGCGCGCCCCAGCGGATCGTCAGCCACCGCCTTTTTGAAGTCCTGAAAGCGGGAGGGGGTGTAGTGGAAGAGGGGGATTGTCTCGTGCAGTGTCCCGGCGGGATAGTCGGCAAGCTGCCTTTGAAAATCGCCGAAGGCAACTGCACAGTCGTAGAAATCCCGGGCATTTTCCACCTTTTCCAGACAGAAAGTATTTTCGATAAAAGGGAAGACACGCCAAAAGTTATGTAAACTGTCCACAAAATAATTTTCTCCGGCTTTTGTCTTTACAACGCTTAAGGTTTCCCGGTCGGGATCGCCGTTTCTTTCTCTGATTTTCTCCTGCAGATAGGAGGTGACGCCCGCCACATTTTCCATGAGCGCCTGTGGGTTTCGGAAAATGGAGTGATTCATCCGCTGCAGGATATAGTTTTTCTCTTTTCCGGCGGCATCACAGGTTACCAGAAAGGTGTCGTTGATGTGACCGTTTCCGTAGGAGTGTACGTTGCGCGGACTGCCCTCCAGTTGAAAAGCGGCAATCGCGTTGTTTATGGTTTCGGGGGTGGGGGTCTGTGACATATGTTTTCCTCCTTCTTCCGTTCTTTTGCCTTTCCCAAATCTGTTTCTTTTCCGCGCTCTATTCTATAGTTCTGTATAGCGGATCCACTTCAGTTCCATGGGAGCCAGAGCAAGATGCATTTTGAGCATACCTTCTATGTAAAGGTCTGTCTCTTTGGGCTGCTGTGTGTTGTTGATCACGGCGAGCATCCCTGTCTTTTCAAAGACGGCAATCTCGGTCTCCACGTCGGTGACGTAGTATTTCTTCATCTCCTCCTCCCGATGCGCCGCGTAGTAGATGGCGCGCAGCAGGATGCGGCAGTTCTGCGGAGAGTAGGGCAGTCCCGTAAAGTAGACGCTTCGTCCCCTGCCGTACTCGTTGACCACGAGGCGGCTGTACCTGCCGTCCATGTCGAGTATCTGGTAGTGCCCGCCCTGCGCGTAGATGCGGCTCTTTCCCTCGCCGAAATCAATGTCGCCTGCCACGTCCTCCAGTATAAAGTGCTCGCGGTTCAGCTCGTTGTACTTGTCCGTGCTCATGGAGAAACCGAGTTCCCTGTCCACGCCCAGCACATCGCTCAACTGGAAGAAACGCCCCTGATACTGGCAGGCGGTGGGTTCGCCCACGCCGATAAAGCCGCCGCCCTCGTCCACGAAACGGCGCAGGGCGCAGACCAATTCGGGATCTTTCCAGACCTCGCCGCCGCTGAAAGCGGTGTAGGCGTCCCCGGCGTTGATGATAACCCGGATGGCGGGGTCGATCCCCTGTTTCATCTCCTCAAAGGTAATAAATTCTACATCGATGGGCATACCGCTCAATGCTTCAAGCACGCCCACATAGGAATAGATTTCGCGGTACCAGAGGGCGTGGTGCACCTGATTTGCCATCCAGCGGCGCAGATTGCCCCAGCTGTTTAGGACAGCCACTTTAAAGGGTGCGGTGTAAGCCTTGGAACCCTGCATGTTGGCATGGATCTGGCGGAACTCCGTCACGACCTGACTAATACGGTCAATAAAGCCCGGCCACTCGCTCGCCAGCTTCAGATAGCCGCCGTAGCCGATTCGGTCTACGGGAGAGCGCAGGATTGCGCGGCGTGCTTTCAGCCAGTTGTCCTTCGATTCGCCGATGGGGTCGCCGCCCTCGGTGAACACGTCCGGGAAGAAATAGGGTAAGAGCCGGCCTTCCGTGTAGTTTACGCCCTCTATGTCGGAGATCATGCGCAGGGTGACACCGTCGCCCACGGAACCGACCACCGCGTCCAGCCCGATATTTTTAAAGTATTTGCCGAAAGGCTCTGTGCCGATCCAGTGATCGCCGAGGAACATCATAGCTTCTTTCCCATAGCTGTGGACGATATCCACAAGTTCTTTTGCCAGCTTGCTCACCTCGATCTGCTGGAACTCCACAAAGTCAAGAAACTCTTTGGAGGGCTTGCGGAAGATGGAGTTGTGGTAACCCTCGTCCACAATGTATTCCGGACGGAAGGGATAGCCCGCCCACTTTTCAAACTGTTCCAATATATAAGGGCTGACGCTTGCACTGTAGCCGAACCACTCCACGAATTTTTCCCGCTTCTGGTCGTCGAAGGTCAGGGTAAACTGGTGGAAAAAGGTGGTGAAGCGCACCACGTCCACGCTGGGATTTTCCTCACACCAGCGGCGCAGCTTTTCTTTTACATAGACTTGCGTTTTTGGCTGGCGAACGTCGTAGGTGAGCTGGTGCGGCGCGTCCTTCCAGTCGTTCGTGATAAAATTGTACATATGCACGGGATCCCAGATCAGGAAGGCGAGGAAACTCACGGTATACTGATGGTAGGGAATTGTTTCGATTTCCACCTCGCCCGTGCCCTCGTCGTAATGCCAGCGGTCCGTGGGCACGATCTCCCCGGTGGTTCTGTCAATGACCTCCCACCAGCGTTTCGGATCGTCTATGGTATTGACCTTGAGCTGCTGGGTGTGAAACCCTTTCATCAGCCGGATGCGCAGGGTGGTATCTTTCGCCGTTACCCGGTCGCTGATCAGGTATTCCTGCTGGATCTCCTCGGGATGTGCCTCCGCCCATGCATTATCTTTTCTGGTGGTGTAGTAGGTGGCATAGATTTTAGCGTCCTGAGACAGCAGCGCCTCCGGCATATCCGTCCCGTCGCAGTCCCGCAGGGCGTCGGCGCCCAAGAGATTTTTGAGCCGTATCGTCTCCTCCACCATATCTATATCCGTGGGCAGGGTCAGACGCCCGGTGAGATTGTTTTCCTGCATATCCGTTCCTCCTTTTTACATTTCTGTTAAGTTTAAATAGCTTAAGGTTCCCTCGGAAAGTCCCGTCCCCCGTTCCAGCAGGGAGATCAGCCCGCGTATGGTGTACTCGCAGTCCTCTGGCGTGGTGGAGAGAAAGGTGTTGTTCAGCTTTACCCCAAGCACAATCAGTACGATTTCCGCAAGCGCTTCCGGGTAATCGAAATGAATCTCCCCGGCGGCAATGCCCTGCCTGATAATTTTCGCCAGATTCGGTTTTAATTCCGAGATCAGGTAATTTAAATATTTCTGGTGCAGATAAGCGGACTCCTGCATCGTGATGGCTCTGGTCTTCTCGCTGCCCTGTTTTAGGAAGGCGGCGGCGGAGCTGCGGCATGCCTGAAACAGCATAGCCATCCGCGTAAAGGGCGGGATATCCGTCTGGTCGGCGAGTTTTTTCGCGGTCTGCAGTGGCGTCTCATAATTTCTGCGGATTAGCGCGTCTAAAATAGCCTCTTTTGACGGAAAATAATAGTAGATGCTGCCCTTGCCGATGCCCGCTTTAGCGGCAATGTCGCTGACAGAAATATTCTGTATGCTTTTATCGATCATAAGCTGCTGGAGCGCGTCTAAAATCCGGTCGTACTTTTGTGTGTCTGCCATGATGTGTGCCTTTCTGTGAAAAATACTTCTATACGCAAAATTTTACCACAGATTAACGGTGGGGACAATCGCCGGAAAGGGATTGGAAAATATTATTTTAATTTATGTCATTATTGTGTCGGTCATGTGCCGGCAGGAAAAAGTATTTATTTAAATACATTTCACAAACATGTTGACCGTCGGTCGAAAGGTGTGGTATTGTTAGGAAAACAAGGTCGACCGTGAGTCGAAAAACGTAAAATGAGGAAGAAGGGAGCAAAGGCTTCCGCTGGGAGGAAAGAGTAAAATGACGTATGCAGATTTTTTCTATGACATTAAGGGAAGATTTATGGGCGCGGATGTGAGCGACATCCACGAGCATCTGGCTTTTGAGTTTGACATCGAGGACGAGGAGGCAGGAGGTTCGTTCTATGTGGAAGTGAAGGACGGCACGCTCTTTGTGGAGCCTTACGAGTATTATGACAGGGACGCGAGATTTATCTGCGCGCCGGATGTGCTTGTAAAGATCGCGGAGGGGGAGATGGATCCTGTATGGGCGTTCACGACCCAGAAGCTTAAAGTGGAAGGCAATATTGATAAGGCATTGCGTCTGAAGGAGATCATTGAGGCGAAACAGCGCGAGATGAAGAAGGCGGAAAAAAAGGCTGAGAAGAAGGCGATGAAAAATGAGTAAAAAAAAGGGAATCATAAAAAAGACAGTGTTGGGAGCAGGGCTTCTGGCAGCGGCATGCGGCGGGGAGATCGCTTATTTTTACGGGCGCACGATGAAGCGCGGCAGGGCGAAGACCGAGCGCACGATCAAGATGGCGGGTACGGACTGGACCCAGTACATGCCGCTCATTGAGGAGCGCAAGGCGGCTATGCTGGAAAGACCACACGAGGACGTGTGGCAGACAAGTTTTGACGATCTGAAACTGCATGCCACTTATTTTCCGGCACAGGCGGAAGAGGGAAAAAAGAAGATTGTGATCTGTTTCCACGGTTACACCAGTCAGGGAATGTCCGATTATATCGGTCTGTCTGATTATTACCAGAAGAGGGACTTTGCCATGCTTTTGCCGGATGCGAGGGCGCACGGAGCAAGCGAGGGAGAATATATAGGTTTCGGATGCCTTGACAGGCAGGACGCGCTTGGCTGGGTCAGATGGGCGATCGAAAAACTGGGTGTGGAGACGGAAATTCTTCTGCATGGCACGTCCATGGGTGCGGCAACACTTCTGATGCTGAGCGGTTTAAAGCTGCCGGCTCAGGTGAAGGGTATCGTCTCTGACTGCGGTTTTACTTCCCCGAAGGAAGTGTTCACCCATGTGCTGCACACCATGTATCATCTGCCGGCTTTCCCGATCATACCGGGAGCGGATCTGGTGAACCGGAAGCTTGCGGGCTACGGTATGGATGAGTGCAACTCGAGACGGGAAGTGGAGAAGGCGGAGGTGCCGATCCTGTTCATCCACGGTGGAAACGACACCTTTGTGCCGTGGCAGATGTGCGACGATATCTATGAGCACTGTGCCTCCCCGAAGAGCAAGTTGATCGTTGAGGGAGCGGCGCACGCGGAGAGTTACTACAAGGATATGGAGAGCTATGAGGCTGCTCTCACGAAGTTTATCAGTGAAGTGATGTGAGGAGGGAACTATGAAGACAAGAAACGGACACAAGACATATCCCCTTACGGTGGCGCAGAAGTTTCATATTTATTATATGGATTTCTGTCCAAAGAAGGAGGTTGTCAATATTGGCACCAGCCTGACCATCGAGTACGAGCTGGACATCGAGGAGTTGAAGCGGGCGGTTTACAAGGCGTATGAGCGCTGCGAGTCCATGCGGGTGCGCTTTGCCTACGATAAGAAGGAAGAGCAGTGGTATCAGTATGTGGTGGAGAAGGAAGAGCGGGATATCGAGTACGTGGACTTCACGGGAAAAACCATGGAGGAGGCGGCTGAGATCATGACGGGCTGGACACAGGTGCCTTTCAAGAGGGAGGACAGCCCCATGAACAGGGTCGTGATGATCAAGACGCCGGACGGCTGTCAGGGTCTTTACGTGCTGGGAGATCACATGCTGATGGACGCCCAGTCCCTGATCTGTTTTCTGCGGGATGTAATTGAGCTTTACTGTAACGTCAAATTTGAGTATCCCTATCCGCTCGATATGCGCTCCTTTACCGAGCAGCTTGAGAAGGATTTGGCATATGAGGTGGGAAGCAAAGCGCAGGCGAGAGACAGAGAGTATTTCCAGAAGCTGATCGGGGAGTCGGAGCCGATCTTTAACGGTATCGAGGGTTCGGGTCAGCTCGAGGAGGCGCGGAAAAAATTTCCCGGCACGAGAGCGGCTTTTTCCGCTACGCCAAAGGTGGATTCCGCCCTCGACATTTTCCATCTGGAGGAGGAGCCGACCCAGAGACTGATGCGCTTTTGCGAGGAGCAGCACGTCTCTCTGCAGTGCCTGTTGATCATGGGAATCCGCACGTATCTGCAGAAGATGAACGGCAATGACGACGTGTCGATCAACGTGGCTTACGCGAGACGTGCAACCCTGCTTGAGAAAAAGTCGGGCGGTACGAGGATCCATTCCTTCCCCTTCAGGACGATTCTCTCCGAGGATCAGACTTTTATGGAAGGCATTCTTGCGATCCGCAATGGGCAGAACGAGGTGTTCCGCCATACGAATTATAACCCGGTGGAATATTTCGCTTACAGGAGCAAGCTCTACAACACGCCGAAGGGTGCAACGTATGAGCCTATGTCTCTGACCTATCAGCCCATGACCTTAAAGGAGAAAGGTTTAGATCAGCTCGGTGATATCCGATATAAGACAAAATGGTATCCCAACGGGGCAACCACGCAGGCAATGTATCTGACGGTGATGCACCGCCCCGACGACAACGGGCTGGATTTCAATTTCGAGCATCAGGTGGCGGCGGTAAGCCGGGAGACGCTGGAGCGTTTCTACTATTATATGTGCAAGATCATGTTCAAGGGCACGGAGAACCCGAATTTGAAGATCGGGGATATCATAAAGCTGATTTAACAGTTCAGCCAGACCGAATCTGTAAGGCAAATCGTACTTGTACGAATTTGACGTACAGATGAAGGGCTGAGGGAACGCCAGCTTTATGAGCAAAAGTAGATGCGAAGCATCGAAAAGCGCAGTATGCGCGATTTTGCGAATATGGCGTGGGCTGAACAGAAAGTGTAAATAGAAAAGGAGGTTAACATAACATGTTTGAACGGTTGGTGGAAATCATTACGAACTATGTGGAAGTGAAGAAGGAAGATATCAAGCCGGAGTCCCGCTTCATGGAGGATCTGGGTTTCTCATCCTTCGATTTTATGAGTATGCTCGGCGAGGTGGAGGACACCTTTGACGTGGAGATCGAGGAGGAGAAGGCGGCGGGCATCCGCACAGTGCAGGAGGCTGCGGATTATCTCGAGAGTTTGCAGTAGATTGAAGATCGGCGTTTTCAATTATGAGTTTGTGTCAATGTGCTGCCTGTCACAAATCAGACAGGCAGTCGGCGAGCAGAAGGGTGAGGATAAGGTATGAACGAATTCAGCAGTACGATCAGAGAAATTTTGGTCAAGGCGTCCGAGTCTTACGGACCGCAGGACGCGATCCGCTATAAGGCAAAGCGCGACAAGGGCAGCGGCAAAAAGGAGACGGTTGTGGTGGCGAAGACTTACACACAGCTCCGCGAGGACAGTGAGCGTTTTTCGGCGGCTGTTGACGGGCTGGGCGAGAAGGGTTCTCATATCGCGATCGTGGGTGATAACTCTTATCCGTGGATTGTATCTTACTACGGCACGGTGAACGGCGGCAGTGTGGCGGTGCCGCTCGACGCAAATCTGCCGGCGGAGGATCTGTGCGAGCTGATTGACCGGTCCGACGCGACGGTGCTTGTCTATGACAAGGCGCGCGAGGCGGTGGCGGCGATGGCGCAGGACAAATGCCCGAAATTGAAATACCGGATTGCCACAGAGCCGGGGGCGGCCAAGGCGGATGTGCCGGAGGGGACGATTCTCTTTGAGGAGCTGCTTGACGGGCAGAAGCCGGGCTACGCCTACAGCCCGAAGCCGGAGGACTTGGCGACCATTATGTTCACTTCGGGCACCACGGGCAAGAGTAAGGGCGTGATGCTGACACACAGGAATCTGGCGGAGAACGCCACGGCGCAGGACATGGGCTTCGAGCCGGGCATGGTGCTGCTCTCGGTGCTGCCGATTCATCACGCGTACTGCCTGAGCATGGATATTTTAAAGGGAACCTCACTGGGGTCGGTGATCTGTATCAACGATTCCCTGCTGCGGGTGTTAAAGAACATCAAGCTTTTTGAGCCGAACATTATTCTTATGGTGCCGCTTATGATCGAGACTTTCGCTAAGAAGCTGGAGGAGACGGACTGGCTGCCCGCGCCCATCATCAAGGCGAAGGTTTTCGGAAAACAGCTCCATACCATATGCAGCGGCGGCGCGTACTTAAATCCAGATTACTTAAAGAGATTTGAAAAGTACGGGATCACGATTCTGCAGGGGTATGGCATGACCGAGTGTGCGCCGGTCATCAGCTCCAACTGTCCAGGCGATAAGAAGGACGGATCCATCGGCAAATGTATGCCAAACTGTGAGGTAAAAGTGGTGGACGAGGAGCTTTGGGTGAAGGGCACGAGCGTCATGCAGGGGTATTACAAGATGCCCGAGGAGACGGCGGAAACCCTTGTGGACGGCTGGCTTCGGACGGGAGATCTCGGCTATGTGGACGAGGACGGTTTTCTATTTCTCACGGGAAGAAAGAAGAACCTGATCATCACGCCGAACGGCGAGAACGTCTCTCCGGAGGAACTGGAGAATAAGATCGGCGCGGCGCGTCTTGTGCAGGAAGTTTTGGTGAGAGAGAAGGACGGCGTGATCGAGGCGGAGATTTTCCCTGATCTGGAATACGCATCCAAGAAGAAGATCAAGGATGTGGAGGGAGAGATTCGTAAGATTGTGGATGATTACAATGAGAAAGCGCCTCTATATAAACGCGTGGTGAGCGTGAAGCTGCGCGACACGGAATTTGAGAAGAATACCACAAAGAAGATTAAGAGATTTTAAAAAGCTTTTTATAAGGCAAAAAAGGACCGCCCTCCGCGTTATCGCCAGAGAGCGGTCCTTTTGTTTTAGACGGTGAAATCGAAATTCTTCCCGGGCATGGGAATCGATGTCTCTTCCTTTACATTGTCCCAGTTAAAGTTTTTGATCTGTTCGAGCAAATCTTCTACGCTGTTTGCGGAGACGGTAGCGCGCTTGCTGTGCTCATAGTTGTATTTGTCCTGCGCCTTACCGTTCTTCTCAGCCTCAGCTTCCTTAGCGGCTTCCTTCTTGTCTTCGAGCATTTTATCAACAAATTCCTTTGTGCGCTCGCCGGACTTTTCAAGCTCCGCAAAGTAAGATACCTGACCGTCCTTGCCGATGGTTACGCCGAGAGTTACCACCTCGTCCTCGCGACCGGTTTCCTTTAAATCTTCCTTCATCTCGCTGAGCTTGCCGAGAGACTCGTCTAAAAGGTTGAGGTTCTTTTTCTTCACCTCTTCGTCGTTTGCCATCCGCTCCAGCTCTTCGGGATCGATCAGTACGCTGAAATCCTTGGAACCGCGGGAGAGGTATTCTGCTGCTTCCTCCTCGGTTTCATATTCAGCAACGTAGATATCCGCATTGTTGTAAGTTTTCTTCAATTCCTGCAAAAGAGCCTTTGCCTTGTCGCTCAACTGTACGGAATTGCTGTTTGTCTTTTTGGTTTCGTCGGTTTTCTTCTCGTCAGCCTTAGCGGTTTTTCTACTCTGCGTTGTGGAATTGTAGATATTCCTCTGCATTGCATTGTAGCTGCTGACACCGTTCATGTTGTTCATTTTTTCGCCCTCCTTAGCTTTAACTGGTTATCCTGTAAATCCGTTTACCCGTCGGGAGGTTTTCGGACTTCACCTCTTATTCTATATATCGCCCACCGGCAGGTATTTCTTAATAGTGAAAATGGGAAATTAGTCCTGCTTTTTCAATTTTTCTACAAAGAAAATGTTGAGTAGTGACAAAAAAGGATATATAATAATAAAAAGGATAAAACATAGATGAGAGGAGGGGATTGTATGAGCCTTATGCTGGCGGACATTCTGCGGATTAAAGAGGAGCGGGGGTACAGTGTGGCGAAGCTGTCCGAGTACAGCGGGGTGCCCATCGGGACGCTGCAGAAGCTTCTGCGGGGGGACAGCGCGAACCCGAGAAAAGCCACGTTGGATGCCTTGGAGAAGGTGCTGCTCGGGGATGAAAAGCTTTACCCCGGTAAGGCGTACACCTACCAGATGGATTCGCAGCCGTGGACGCTCAACCAGCCGCGGGTTTACGGCGCGGAGCGCATTTATGTGGAGCAGGGGGAGTTCACGCTGCAGGACTATTACGCCCTGCCCGACGACAGGCGGGTGGAGCTGATCGACGGCATTTTTTATGACATGGCGGCGCCCTCGACGCTGCATCAGTATATTGCGGGTATGGTTTACAGGTGGATTTCAGAATTTATCGAGGACAACGACAGGGACTGCATCCCTTTCATATCGCCCATCGACGTGCAGCTTGACCGAAGCGTAAAGACGATGATACAGCCGGATGTGATCATTGTCTGTGACCCGAAAAAGGTGAAGCATTTCGGCATTTACGGCGCGCCCGATTTTGTGCTGGAGGTGCTCTCCAAGTCCACGCGGAAGAGGGATATCACGCTGAAACTGATGAAGTATATGGAGGCGGGGGTGAAGGAATACTGGGCGATCGATACGGATAAGAGAATCCTGATTGTCTATCTCGCCGAGGAGGACGCGATCCCCCAGATCTATCCGCTAAAGGGGGAGGCAGGCGTGCAGCTTTACGAGGGGCGGCTGCGGATTGATCTGGAAAAGATCGACCGCGCCATTGACAAGTTCGGCAGCCTTCCCGGGATGGAGAAGGAGTGACGGAGCCGGTGTTTCTTGACAGGACGCTCCTTTTCGGGTATAACTTTACTATAAAAGCATATTAACACGATAGGAATATAGAAGAATCTGAACGGCGACTGATTGAGACCGGAAAGGAGAGCAGGGATGAAAATTTCCACAAAGGGCAGGTATGCGCTTAGACTGATGCTGGATCTGGCAGTTTATGATACCGGCGACCCGGTCAGAATCCGGGACATCGCGGCAAGACAGGAAATTTCGGAAAAGTATCTGGAACAGATTATCTCCATATTGAATAAGGCGGGGTATGTGAAGAGTATCAGAGGACCGCAGGGCGGGTATCATCTGATGAAAGACCCGGCGCAGTATACGGTAGGCATGATTCTGCGCCTGACGGAAGGTTCGCTTGCCCCGGTGGCATGCTTGGAAGATGAAGTCAACGCGTGCGAAAGGCAGGAGAGCTGTGTCACGCTGCGTCTCTGGCAGATGTTGAATCAGGCGGTCAGCGACGTGGTGGATCGCGTGACGCTGGCTGATCTCGTAGAGTGGCACGAGGAGAAGAGCGGGAACTACATCATCTGATAGGTGCAAAAGAAAAACAAGCGACTGCGTAGCAGGCATTTGTTTTTCTTGCACCATCAACGAGCAAACGTCCGATGGAATCGGACAGAGAGCGCGGAGCGCGGGTTTGCGAGTCTGACAACGTGCAAAAGAAAAGCAAGCGACTGCGTATATAAGAAATCAGAAACCTCAGTACGGACGCGCTGAGGTTTCTGATTTCTTTTGTATTTTTTGCAATTCTAAGAATATTCTCGTAAATTTACAAAATTCTGAAAAGGAAGGGCATTTCTCGTGTATCCGTTCGTGCGAACTTCGATATTTCGATTCTGCTCCTTCTCAAATGCCTCGTCTAATACTTCGGAAAAGAACTTTTTTGCGAAGGTTTTGGACGGGTTCTGCTTGGACTGGCGATTTTTGTCTTCAGAAGCTGTCTTCTTTAACGGGGTGACCGCCATAACCGCGTCAACCTTATAATACCATTCATTTGCATAGATTGCGCTGATCCCTCCTTGGATTCATATTTGTGCGTATCGATACTTTGTTGCACAGCGAACTCCTTGTTCTGTTAAGGATATCGGCATGAATCCTTTTTACTTAACCCTATTTTAGCAGTTTTTTTAATAAAAAGAAAGAAAGTAGTCTAAAAAAATACATAAAAAATACAAAATGCGCGACAAAAGATACGGCACAGCGATAAAAACAGATAATAGTACAAAAACGGAGTACAGACAGCGGGAGGAAGAAATAGACGGAAGCAAAAATAAAGGTTGACAGATGACTACCAAAGTGCTATGCTGAAAATACAAATGGTAGGCAAGTGTCAACCTATATGATGCGGCAGTTTGGATGATAGTGGTTTGGGCGTGCTATGAAGCGGAAGGAATGCTTTCACGCTTACGTTGAGACAGAGCATGGTTCGGACTGGAAAGGGAAAGAGGATACATATGGTCAGATTATCAGAGGCGGAATGGAAAGTGATGAATGTGCTGTGGGAGGAGGCGCCGCAGACGATTACCCGGCTGACCCGCTGTTTTCAGGAGACGACGGGCTGGACGAAACATACGATTATGACATTTTTAAAGCGGATGGAGGATAAGGGCGCCGTCTATTATGAGGCGGGGGAGCGGGCGAAGCTTTACTATCCGAAGATTGAAAGACGCGAGGCGGCGCTGCTAGAGACGGAGGAATTTTTGGAGCGGGTCTTTGACGGCAGGATGGGACTGATGCTGAACACCATGGTGGAGCAGAAGGCGCTTTCCGGGACGGAGATCGCGGAACTTTATGAGATTTTGAAACGTGCTGAGGAGGCGCAGCAAAGCGCGGAGGAGACGTCAGATGTTTCGGGAGAGGAAGGTGAGCGGAGATGATGCTGGAATTATTGGTGACGTCAACGGTTTTGATTTTGGGAATTTTTCTTTTGCGAAAACTGACCGTGGGAAAGATCAGTATGCGGCTCCGCTATGCCCTCTGGCTTTTGGTGGCAGTCAGGCTGCTTGTTCCGGTGTCCTTTGGAACAAGCGCGTTCAGCGTGATGAATCTGCTGCCGGAGACGGTGCGGGACAATGCGCAGATGCTCTCTGTGGGGAAAGGGATTGGTTCGCGGCAGTCTGCGGGTGACGGGCGGGATTTGACACCCGCCGATGAGACGGGCAAATTGGTTATCGGTGAGGGGAATACGGACGCGGAAACGGCGGACGGGCGGAGCAAAGAAGACGGATTCATGCCCGCAGCTGTGCAGGGAGAAACAGCGGTGAAAAAGCAGGCAGTGGCGGTGGAGGATGGTGCACAGGAGAGGGAAGGTGTGTCTGGGAAGACGTCGGCTTTGCGGGCTGGCGGGATTCCCGTGTCCGGCATACTGGGAGTGGTCTGGCTTGTGGGCTTTTTGGCGGTAGGCGGCTATATGGCTGCTTTGGAATGGCGGTTTCTTGCCTATCTGCGCAGGAATCGCGAGATGTTTCCCGCGGATGCGGTTCCGGAAGAATTTGCGGAGAGGTTCGCCCGACGCGGAATGAAGGTGTATCAGGTGAAGGGACTGCCCGGTCCCTGTCTTGCCGGGCGGCATATTTATATGAGTGAAGGGACATCCGTGCAGGAAGGGAACCTTTCGCATATTTTGGCACACGAATACTGCCACGCGCTGCATTGGGACGGGCTGTGGGCTTTCCTGCGCTGTGTGTTGGCGGCGGTCTACTGGTTTGACCCCTTCGTCTGGGCGGCGGCTTACGCGGCGAGACAGGACAGCGAACTGGCATGCGACGAGGCGGCGGTGAAGCTGCTTGGGGAGTCGAGCCGGTTCGATTACGGCAGGACCCTTCTGGCGCTGCTGGAGAGCGCGGGCGGCAGGGAGAAATGCCCGGGCATGACCTTTATGACGGAGGGCGGAGAGCGGAGCGTCAGGGAGCGGATTGCGGCGCTTGCGAAGAAAAGCCGGACGAGAGGACCAGCTTTGGCGGCGGTTCTCGCGGCGGTCGTTCTAGTCTGCGGCTGCGCCTTTACGGGGGCGGATCGGGAAGGCGCGAACTTGTCGGGAGAGAATGGAGAGCAGAGCGCAGCAGGGACTGATGGGGGCGGATCGGACGAAGAAGATGCCGCCGCGGTTTCTGGCGAACAGAACAGACAGCAGCTTAATGAGGAGTTTGCCCGCATTCAGAAAGAGTACGAGGAAGCCGTGAAAAACGCGGAACTGGCGGAAGTACAGGTCAGAGAAGTGGAGAAGAACGCCTCGCAGGAGGCGGAATGGGCGGTATTTCGGTATAAGCTGAGTGAATATGGCGCGATGGAGGAAAATGATAATCGGGAATTTGACATACAGTCCTATTATGACTGGAAGGAGGGAAAAGGCGGCGAAGAACCGGAGGACGGCTGGTATCTGCTCTGCAGGGAGGATGGGGGAATGATTTACCTCTATGGTCTCTATACGGAAGAGTTTGGATTCCGGGGATTGAAGCTGCGGATTGGGCAGGATGAGACTACCCTTGATATCCCGTGGTGCGCCTCCTACTTAAACGGAATAAGCGAAAATATCCGCATATTGGAGTACGCGGAAAACAGAGCGCCCAAAAGATTTGTCTGGAAGCTTCTCGCCGAGGAGAGCGGCACTACGGAAATATGGCGGCTTTACAGCGGCTACCGCCACGATAACGGCACGCTCGATCTGAAGACGCTCACGGAGGAGGACTGCCTTGCATGGGCGAAGGAACATTTGACCTTTGATGTGAACCGGGAGGCGGCGGAGGTTGATGTGACCTATGACGGGGATATGTATCTGGGCGCCATCGATATTTCCGCTTACCGTGACTGGGAGACGGAGGACGTGCAGATAGTATCTGATGCGGTCTGTTTTACGCTGGACGATCCGGAGAAGGAGACGCTGGAAGGGACGGCTGTGTATCTGACGGCGGGACTTAAGTTTGCGGGCGTTGAGGGGCTGTGGTTTGATGGTCTGCCGCTTTTGACGGTACAGGTCGTGGAGGATGAGGAGAGCGCATCCGGGTTCAGGCTGGAACGCCCGAGGATTGACGAAACGTATGTGGCGAATATGCCCTTGCAGGAGAAGGCGCTTTCGGAGCTTGAGAGCCGGTCGGAAAATGCGGATGCGGTGGCAGGGCATTTGGCGAATGACGCTGCGGAAGCGGGACGGGACGATCTGGAGAAACCGCTGACAGACGGGGCACAGGCGCACCATGATCTGGAGATTACATTCAGCAATCCCTGCCCGGATTTTTACAGAATTTCAGACGGGTACGGCGAGAGGACACATCCCGTTACGGGCGAGGTCAGAACACACACGGGTGTGGACATGGCGGCGCCGGAGGGGGCGGATATCCTTGCTGCAGCAGACGGCATGGTCTGTATGACGGGATTTGACACGGTGAACGGAAATTATGTGGTACTCTGGCATGGGCAGAGCGGTCAGATGACATATTATACGCATTGTAAGACGATAGAGGTGGAAAAGGGGCAGCAGGTGGCGCGGGAAGAAAAAATTGCAACCGTGGGAAAAACGGGTACAGCCACCGGTCCCTTCCTCCATTTTGCGGTCAGCAGCGACACAAACTGGGAGGAACCCCGCTGGGAAGAGCTGGATGAATAAAAAAATTTTACGAAACGCGATAAGATTCTTTCTTATTGCGTTTTTTTATGGTATAATCTCCGCGAAGGCAATGAGCAGTGCCACTACGCAAGATGGCAAAATGAATGCTTGCATTCAATTTTGACGGATTGCGGAGTGATAGGGCGAAGCCCGCGAGCGAGGGAAACCGTAGGTTTTTCGAGCGTGCGCTGCGGGCAAAGCGGTGGAGACAGAGCCGCGAAGCCCGCGAGCGAGGGAAACCGTAGGTTTTTCGAGCGTGCGCTGCGGGCAAAGCGGTGGAGACAGAGCCGCGAAGCCCGCGAGCGAGGGAAACCGTAGGTTTTTCGAGCGTGCGCTGCGGGTGTAGATGGGTTCACAATAGAATGAGGTCAAAAAACACATGAAATATAAAAAGATCAATGATGCGACAGTACAGTGTATTGTTTCGGCGGACGACATGGCGGAGTATGGGCTTGCGCTATCTGATATCTTTGAGCGCAACGAAAGAGGCGAGGAATTTCTGAGGGATATCATCGAGCGGGCGCACGACGAGGTGGGCTACCAGATCAACAACGGCAATATTGCCATGCAGATCACGCCGCTTAAGGACAACGGTCTTGTGGTGACGTTTACGGATGAAGGTCCCGCGGCGTTTAAGGAAATGCTGCAGAACCTGAAGGAGGTGCTGCAGGAATTCAGCGCGGAACTTGCCGGGCAGGAGGAACGTGCGAGAGAGGCATCGCAGGCTGCTGATGATTTTGATGAAAACAGGAGGATGTTCGTCTTCTGCACCATGCATCAGACTATGCAGTACGCGGCGACGATTCCGAATACATATTCCGTGAAGAGCCATCTTTACAAGGAGGGAGAGGACTATTATCTGGTGCTTGAGAAAAACAGGCTCTCCTATAAGGCGTTTAACAGAATCAGCGCGCAGGCGGTGGAGTTCGGCAATCTGATCGCGGTTTCCGAGGAGCGGATGCGGTATCTGGAAGAGCATGGCGAGTGCCTGATCAGGGATCGGGCAGTGAGCAGGCTGCGCAGGATATACCGCGCTTAAAATGGTATGTGAAAGCATAAAATGAAACAGAGAGTGGTTGACAGGTGCTGCCATGCCTCAAAAGCTGGCAGCGCTTTTTGCGCGATAAGCAGAGTCAGAAAGCAGCGCAGACATGTATAAGGAAATAAAATTTTAGTGAGAGAATGAGGAGAACATGAGCAGAGAGAAAAAGAGGAAAAATGAACATTTTGACGCCTTTCTTGAGAAAGAGATTCTGACGGCAAACCGTTATGACGACGGTGCGGGTGAGAAGGAAGGGGAAGAGAAAGAGGGGCTTCGCTATGAGGACGCGGGCATTGACGGCAGGATTCTGCGGGCGGTGAAGGAGCTCGGCTTCGAGCATATGACGCCCATTCAGGAGCAGGCGATCCCGCTCTTTATGACGGGGCGCGATATTATCGGGCAGGCGCAGACGGGCACGGGAAAGACGGCGGCATTCGGCATTCCGATCCTGCAGAAGATCAATCCGGAGAACCGTTCCCTGCAGGCTGTGATTTTGTGCCCCACAAGGGAGCTGGCAATGCAGGCGGCGGACGAACTGCGCAAGTTCGCCAAGTACATGAACGGGATCAAGGTGCTCCCGATCTACGGCGGGCAGGAGATTTACAAGCAGATTAAAAACTTAAAAACCGGCGTGCAGATCGTGGTGGGAACGCCGGGTCGTGTGATGGACCATATGCGCAGGCATACGCTTAAGATGGATCAGGTGCATACGGTGGTGCTGGATGAGGCGGACGAGATGTTAAACATGGGCTTCAGGGAGGATATCGAGACGATTCTTAAGGAGATGCCCGAGAAGCGGCAGACCGGGCTTTTTTCCGCCACCATGCCGAAGCCGATTCTGGATATCACAAAGACGTACCAGAAGGACGCGGCTTATGTCAAGATGACGCCGAAGGAAGTGACGATTCCTCTGATCAAGCAGGCTTACTATCAGGTGCGGAAACAGGATAAGGAGGAAGTGCTCTGCCGCCTGATCGATTATTATGCGCCGGGGCGTGCGCTGATTTTCTGCAATACGAAGCGGATGGTGGACGAACTGACGGAGCATTTGAAGGGCAGAGGCTATGAGGTGGAAGGGCTTCACGGCGATCTGACGCAGGGGCAGAGGGACACGGTGATGAACCTGTTCCGCAGCGGCAGAACGAATATTCTGATCGCTACCGACGTGGCGGCGAGAGGGATCGACGTGAGCGACGTGGAGGCAGTCTACAATTTTGACGTGCCGGACGATATCGAATATTACGTGCACCGTATCGGCAGGACCGGGCGTGCGGGCAAAACGGGACGTTCCTTTACGCTTGTGGTCGGCAGGGAGGCTTACAAGATCCGGGATATCGAGCGCATCTGCCATACGAAGATCAAGGAGCGCAAGGTGCCGAGCGCGGCGGATATCACCGCAAGGAAGGCGGAGAAGATATTGAAGGAAGCTTTTGCCGTGATCGAGAACGAGGATATCAGCAGGGCGACCGAGTATATTCTCGATGCCGTGGCATTGGGGCAGTACAGCGCGACGCAGATCGCGGCGGCATTTATGAAGATGAAGCTGGGCGACGAGATCGAGGATATCCGCACGGAGAAATTTTTCTTTGAGAAGAAGCCCGTCAAGGGCGGTCGCAGCGGACGTGGCGGCGAAAGGAAGTTCGTTGCAGGAAAAGGCGGCGACAGAGACCGAAGCGGCTACGGTAAGAAGCCCGGCGGCAGAGGTGAAAAAGGTAAGGGAAGCTACGGCGCAAAGAACGGAAAAGGCGGCGAAAGAGACAGCTACGGTAAAAAGTCCGGCGCGGAAAAGGAAGGGAAGAATCGGGATAAGAGCCGATTCGCAAACGGGAAACCGAAGGACGTGAGACGGGACGGCAGCGCGATTTATAAGCGTGAGTCAGATTTTGAGCCGCGCTACGGCGGTCTGCGGATCAAAACAAAATGGGATTAAAGCGCCAGCTCCTGCCCGTGCTCTTTCAGCCATTTTCGGTGGGTGCGGTAGTCAGGGCAGACACGCTCCACAAGCGCCCAGAATGCCTTTGAGTGATCCATGTGGGTCAGATGGCAGAGCTCGTGGATGACCACATAGTCGAGGACGGCGGGCGGCGCAAGCATAAGCCGCCAGTTGAAGGAGAGGGTGCCTTTCGCACTGCAGCTTCCCCAGCGGGTTTTCTGGTCGCGGATGGTGATGCGGCTGTAATTCCCGCCCGTGAGCGGGGCAAAGTAGGCGGCGCGTTTCGGAAAGTATTCTTTCGCGGCGTCGATATAACGCTTTTCGAGGGCGGCGCGCTGTGCGTCCGTCAGATTGGATTCGGGTCGGTTTTCGCGCCGCTTTACAGCCTCCAGATAATGCCGGATAATCCAAGACTGCTTTTCAAGCAGAAGACGGTTAATCTGCGCCTCCGAGGTGCCAAGGGGCAGCCGCAGGGTGATTTCTCCCTCCGCGGAGATGCTTACGGCGCACGTTCTGCGGCGGCTGTAGACTACCTCGTAGGGCAGTTCATATAGTTTGCTCTGGTATTTGATGCGGTGTATGTGTTCCATAGTTGTGATTATATAATGCGGAAAAGAGAAAAACAAGCGGCAGGAAGTCTGAATAACTTTACACCTTTTTATAAAACAGTTATAATAGTGCTGTAAATTATCAAAATAAAAGAGTAAGAAGGAAATAGAAAAGGAGAAACAAGTCATGGGAACAAAGAAACCGGCAGTATTGATGATTTTGGACGGCTATGGTCTGAATGAGAAAACGGAAGGCAACGCGGTTGCACTGGCGAAAACGCCGGTGATGGACAAACTGATGGCGGAGTGCCCTTTTGTGAAAGGCAACGCAAGCGGCATGGCGGTAGGTCTGCCCGACGGTCAGATGGGTAACTCCGAGGTAGGACACCTGAACATGGGCGCGGGGCGCATCGTGTATCAGGAGCTGACGAGAATCACAAAAGAGATTCAGGACGGCACTTTCTTTGAGAACCCCGCCCTGATGGATGCGGTAAACAACTGCAAAAAGAACGATTCTTCCCTGCATATGTTCGGGCTGTTGTCCGACGGCGGTGTGCACAGCCACAACACCCATCTCTACGGACTGCTTGAACTGGCGAAGAGAAACGGGCTGACGAAGGTTTATGTTCACGCGTTCCTCGACGGAAGAGATACGCCCCCGGCAAGCGGCAAGGGCTATGTGGAAGATCTGGAAGCGGAAATGAAAAAGATCGGCGTGGGCGAGGTTGCGACCGTGACGGGACGCTACTACGCGATGGACCGTGACAATAACTACGACAGAGTGGAGAAGGCTTATCTGGCGCTCACCAAGGGCGAGGGTCTGGAGGCGGAGAGCGGTCCTGCGGGCATTCAGGCATCCTATGACAGGGATGAGACGGACGAGTTTGTGAAGCCTACGGTGGTAAAGAAGAACGGCGCGCCGGTGGCGACCATTCAGGACGGGGATTCCGTGATCTTCTTTAACTTCCGTCCCGACCGTGCCAGAGAGATCACCAGAAGCTTCTGCGATGACGACTTCAAGGGCTTTGCGAGGGAGAAGAGACTGGATTTAACCTATGTGTGTTTTTCGGACTATGATCCCACCATTCCGAATAAGGAAGTGGCGTTCCACAAGATTTCCGTTACCAATACGTTCGGCGAGTGGCTTGCGGCGAACGGCATGAAACAGGCGAGAATCGCTGAGACAGAGAAGTACGCGCATGTGACTTTCTTCTTCAACGGCGGCGTGGAGGAGCCGAACGAGGGCGAGAACCGTATTCTGGTCAATTCCCCGAAAGATGTGGCGACCTACGACTTGAAGCCCCAGATGAGCGCTTACGAGGTGTGCGACAAGCTGGTGGAGGCGATTAAGTCCGGCGATTACGACGTGATTATCATCAACTTTGCGAATCCCGACATGGTGGGACACACCGGCGTGCAGGAGGCGGCGATCAAGGCTGTGGAAGCTGTGGACGAGTGCGTCGGCAGGGCGGTTACTGCGCTGAAAGAGGTGGACGGCGTGATGTTTATCTGCGCGGACCACGGCAATGCGGAGCAGCTCATCGACGAGGAGACGGGCGCGCCCTTCACGGCGCACACCACCAACCCGGTGCCCTTTATTCTGGTCAATGCGGATCCCGCTTACAAGCTGCGCGAGGGCGGATGCCTTGCGGATATCGTGCCTACCATCATTGAGCTGATGGGTAAGGAGCAGCCTGCGGAGATGACGGGGAAATCTCTGCTTGTAAAGTAACTGCCGGTAAGAACAGGGGAGGAGCCGGAGGGGATGAAACACCAGAAAAAAACATGGCAGCCTGTTTTTTACGCGTTTTTGTTTCTGATTGTGGTACTTTTACTTTTTAATGTTTATACAGCGCTGAACAGGAACAGGATTCAGGAGCAGAACCGGGTCTATGCGGAGGATTCCGCCAGACATACGGTGAAGCGGATCGAGAGCGAATTTAACAATGCCCTGCAGCGCATTGAAAATAATGCCTATCTTGTCAGCACCAGTGGAGGCGCAGGGCAGGTTGACGCCAGTGTGCTGAAGGAATGGGAAGATAACACCCCTTTTGACGCCGTCCGGTTTACCAACAGGGACGGTGTCAATCTGGCGTCCAACGGGGAGACAAGCGACAGCTCGGACAGGGATTATTTTGTCAACGGAATGCGCGGGGAGAGCGGACTTGAGACGGTGTCCGCATCCCGGATTACGGGAAAGCCCATGATGGTGTTCTATGCGCCTGTGTATGACGGACTGGAGATTGCAGGCATGTTTCTTGGGCTGTATTTTGCGGAAGACTATCTGCGGGATATGCTTGCCACCAGTTATTTTGGCGAACCCGCCGATTTGTTTTTGTGCACAAAAGAGGGTATGATAGTTGCCAATTCAGGCAGCAGCACTTACGGGGACCATTTGTTTACCTCTCTGGCGGAAGCGGGTGTGATTGACGAGGGGACTGCCGAGGCGGCGCGGAAAGCGTTTGCGGATGGCACTGACTCGGCGTTTTTATGCGCGGACGGCTGCAAAACGGACAATATCTGCGTCATGCATCTGAAGGGATATGATTATGTCCTTGTGCAGGCTTTTCCGAAAAATGTCACGCAGACCATGATCAGCAGGGCGAATATGGCGGGCGTCATGCTGGAAATCTGTCTGTTGGTTCTGTTTGCGATCTATGTTATTTATATGCTTTTCCGCGCGGCAGGGCGGCGAAAAGAACTGGAAGTGGAGAATAAGCTGAGGGGCGATGTGCTCCGTGGCGTGAACATTCTCTTTGCATCGCGTTATCTGATTGTAGATCTGGAAAATGACAGTTACGCCTATTTGACGGGAGTCGGACCGACAAATGCCCGTATTCCGATGGAAGGCGTTTACAGTGAGACCGTAGAGCTTCACGCAGCGGAGATTATCGGGGAGGAGGCGAAAGAGGCTTTTCGCCGATTCTGGCAGATAGATTCCCTCAGGGAAAGCCTTGCCGATAAGGACGCGGTCGTTCACGAGTGCCACGTATCCCGGCAGGGAAAAGAGGAGTGGGAGCATCTGACCGCGGTGTGTCTGGAACGGAGAGACGGAAAGCCGGTCAGGGTTTTACATGTCCGTCAGAACGCCACGGAACAGGTGTGCAGACAGCGGGAGCAGACACAGGCGCTGCAGGATGCCCTGATGCAGGCGCAGCACGCAAATCAGGCAAAGACTACCTTCCTGTCAAATATGAGTCACGATATCCGCACTCCCATGAACGCCATTATCGGCTTTGCCACGATCGCGGCAAGCCATATGGAGCGCACGGATCAGGTGAAGGACTGTCTGCAGAAAATCCTCTCTTCCAGCAACCATCTGCTGGGGCTTATTAACGATATTCTGGATATGAGCCGCATTGAGAGCGGGAAACTGCAGATCCACAATCAGGAATGCAATATACCCGAACTGATGCACAATCTGGTGAACATTATTCAGCCGCAGATGAAGGCAAAGCAGATGGAAATGTTTATCGACACCTTTGAGGTGGTAAACGAGGACGTCATTGCGGATCCGCTGAAGCTGAACCAGATTTTCATCAATCTGATAGGAAACGCCATCAAGTACACACCGGCGGGCGGCATGGTGAGTTTCCGCATCACCCAGCATACCACCTTTAAGCACGGCTGGGGCGATTATGTATTTATTGTAAAAGACAACGGAATCGGCATGTCGCAGGAGTTTGTGGAACATATCTTTGAACCTTTTGAGCGGGAGTCCACCGCCACGAGAAGCGGTATACAGGGCGCGGGGCTTGGCATGGCGATCACAAAGAGCATCATTGATATGATGGGCGGGGAAATCACCGTGGAGAGCGAGGTCGGAAAAGGAAGCACCTTTACGGTAAGGATACCGCTGCAGCTTCAGGATACGGAAAAAGAGGCGGAGCAGATCAAGGAGCTGGAGGAACTGCGCTCCCTTGTGGTGGACGACGACTTAAATGTCTGCGACAGTGTGAGCAAAATGTTGAAGGGCATAGGTCTGCGCGCCGAGTGGACAGCTTCCGGCAGGGAAGCGATCTACCGCGCCCAGTCCGCATATGAGGAGGGAGATCCTTACCATACCTACATCATCGACTGGCAGATGCCAGAGATAAACGGAATTGAGACGGCGAGAAAAATCCGGAGTGTGGTGGGGGAGGACACGCCCATCATTATCCTGACGGCATATGACTGGACGGATATCGAGGCGGAGGCGAAGGAGGCAGGCATTACCGCGTTCTGCGCGAAGCCGCTGTTTATGTCCGACTTGAAGGCGGCTCTGCTGGCGGCAAATAATAAAGACCGGAAGGCGGAGGAATCGGAGCTTGCATGGACGAAAACCGATTATAGCGGAAAGAGGCTCCTTCTTGTGGAGGACAATGAACTGAACCGTGAAATCGCGGAAGTGATTCTCACGGAGGCAGGGTTTATGATCGAGTCGGCGCCGGACGGAACCGATGCGGTCGCAATGGTGGAAAAATCCGAAGAAGGGTACTATGACGCCGTCCTGATGGATGTGCAGATGCCGGTTATGAACGGATACGAAGCGACAAAAGCGATTCGGGCGATGTCTCGCGAGGATGTGAAAACGCTTCCGATTATCGCCATGACGGCAAACGCTATGGAGGACGATAAGGAGGCGGCGTTAAAAAGCGGCATGAACGCTCATATTGCGAAACCGCTTGATATCGAGCTGCTGATGAGCGTACTGCGGCAGTATCTGCAGCGGTAGGGCGCGTCACACGGGATAAAAAGGAAAAGAGGCAGGATCGTACACGGAAGTTTTGTGTACGGTCCTTTCTTATTGACAAATTTCGGCAGGCAGGTGTATACTAACTGTACCACCACAAATAGTACACTTAATATTGTGGGGGGGGGGTATAATCCAGAGAAAGGAGACATTATGATATTCATAGACTATAAAGATACCCGCCCGATCTATGAACAGGTCGTGGAACGATTTAAGACTTTGATTTTGAAGGGCGTGATGCAGCCGGATGAGCAGATGCCTTCGGTCCGAAATCTGGCAATGGAGCTTTCGATCAATCCCAATACGATTCAGAAGGCGTACGCGGAGCTGGAGCGGCAGGATTTTATCTATACCGTGAAAGGCAGGGGCAGTTTTGTGTCCGGCGACGGGAAACTTGTGGAGACGCGGAAGAAAGAATGTCTGGAAGAGATTCTGCGGCTTGTGAGAGAGGTATTGGAGCTGGGCATGACGAAGATGGAGCTCACATTAGAGATTGAGAATCTGCAGGTTTGAGACGAGAGAGTACAGCTTGTGAATCAGACAGAAGAAACGACACGATAGTGTTGCGGAAGGAGAGGAGTTTATGATAGAAATACATAATCTGACGAAGCAGTTTGAAGATATCAGAGCCGTCGATGAAGTCAGCGTTACCATCAGGGAGAAGACGGTGTTCGGGCTGATTGGCACAAACGGCGCGGGCAAGAGCACGGTGCTTCGCATGATAGCGGGCGTGATCAAACCTGATGAAGGCACGGTGGCGGTGGACAATATGCCCGTGTATGACAACGTGGAGGCGAAGAAACGGCTGTTTTTTATCGCGGACGAGCCTTACTTTTTTGCAAATGCCAACGCGCGGGCGATGGAGAAGTATTACAGCGGCGTTTACGAGGCATTTGACAGGGAAGAGTTTTACCGGTATCTGGAGAAATTTAATCTGGATAAAAACAGGAAAATCGGTACTTTTTCCAAGGGTATGAAAAAGCAGCTCGCTTTGCTTTTGGGCATCTGCTCCCACACGAAGTACATTCTCTGCGACGAGACCTTCGACGGGCTTGACCCGGTGATGCGGCAGGGGATCAAGTCGATCTTTGCGAAGGAGATGGAGGAGCGGGGGCTGACGCCGGTGATTGCGTCCCACAACCTGCGGGAGCTGGAAGATATATGCGACCATGTGGGGCTTTTACATAAGGGCGGCGTTTTGCTGTCAAGGGATTTGGAAGATATGAAGTGCAATATCCAGAAGGTGCAGTGCGTGTTTTGCGCTGTGGAAGACGAGCTAAAGGCGTTAAACGGGCTTGAGGTGCTTAAGAAGGAGCAGAGGGGCTCTCTCTGTACGATCACGGTGCGCTGTACAAGGGAGGAAGTGGAGGCGAGATTTGCCACGGTGGACACGATCTTTTACGAGGTGCTTCCGCTGTCTTTGGAGGAGATCTTTATCAGTGAAACGGAGGTGGTAGGCTATGACATCAAAAAACTCATTCTGGGGTAGCAGCAGGGAAAATCATAAACGGCGGATCTGGGTCTGGATTGTGGCTGTGCTGTCACAGCTTCTCGCCTACGGCGGTATGACGATGATCTATTTAAGCCGGATCAGGGGCTATCAGGCGGCGGGGTATTACAAGACCCGGACGGAATTTCAGGAGGCAATGTGTCAGGCGGCGAAGGACGCGATCGGCTTTTCCGACAATATTTACCCCTTTGTCTTTGTTCTGGCGGCGATCATAGGTATGCAGGGGTTCTCCTACCTGTTTGACAGAAGAAAGGTGGACATGTACCACAGCGTTCCGGTTTCAAAAGCCAGAAGATTTGCGGTGGTCTACATAAACGGACTGATTATTTATCTGACAGCCAATCTTTCGGGGCTGATTCTGGGCATGATCCTGTCGGCGTCCCAGAGAGCGGTGAACGGGGAAGTGTTTGCCGCGGCGGGGCTTGCCTTTGTTTGGCACTTTTTCTTCTTTCTCGTTTTCTATCACTTGATGATACTCGTGGTGATGCTGACGGGGAACCGCTTTGTGACGATCGCTCTGTTTTTACTGTTTACGGTGTATGAGTTTGTGGTAAGCGATATGTTTGAGGGACTGAAGGGCATATTCTTCAAGACCTACTCGGCATATTATCTGAAGGACGAGCCGAAATTTTCCACGATCTATGACTGTATCATGAATGTCTGGCAGATCAAAAATGCACCGGATACCGCGGCAGCGGCAAAGATTGCCATGCCGCTTGTGGCGAAGTGGATCGGGATTGCGGCGGTGATTTTTGCTCTGTGCTGGTACGCCTACAGAAAACGCCCGTCGGAGACGGCAGGAAAGGCGATTGCCTATCGCTTTTTGGAGCCTGTGATCAAGGTGGCGGCAGCGATTCCGGGTGCGTATCTTGCCGGCAGGATTGCCTATGATGCTTCCTATCAGAATGAGACGCTGTTGGTTGCCGGTATGCTGGCGGGCGGACTGATTCTGTGTACCGCTTTGGAAGTGGTTTACGATTTTGATATCAGAAGCCTGTTTAAACATCTGGTTTCCAGCGGTGTCGCGCTTCTTGGCATTTTGGCAATATTTTGTATCTTTAAATGGGATCTGTTCGGGTATGACAGCTATATTCCGGCGCAAAATAAAGTGGAGAGTATTGCAATTTCAGCGGATGGGTACTATGATAGCTATTGGGACGAGAATCAGCAGTATATTGAAACGAGCAAGTATGAAATGGATTATATGTTTCTGACGGATGTCTCGCCTGTTTTGGAGCTGGCGGAGCTTGCGCAAAATGCCGATCCGGAGGAGATGGAAGACGGACGCGGCGTGCATATTCTGTACCGTTTAAAGTCGGGTGGGCAGAAGGACAGGCGCATACAGGTTGACTATGAGGATCCGGCGGCGGAGGCGCTTCTCAATCAGATTTTTGCCACAAAGGCTTATCAGGAGGGCGTGTTCCAGATGATGACGGACCAGAATCTCATGGAGGGCGTGTCCCGGATTTCCTACACCAACGGTCCGGCAAATGCGGTGATTCCGGTGGAGGAGGCGAGCCGGCTTCGCGACGCTTGGCTGAAAGATATGGAACAGTTTGACTTTACGCTTGTGCGGCACAACCGTCCCTGCGGTATTCTTTACTATGATTATAATAATTATATCCAGAGAAAGCTTCTTGTGTATGACAGTTTTGAAAACACGATTTCCGCGTTGAAAAAGCTGGAGGCATATTATCCGATGGAGCTTGACGCGGCGGACATTGAGTCGGTTTCGGTGACCTGCTACCACAATGAACTGGCGGAGCCGGAGAACACAGAAGATTATGAAATGGAAGCGAGAGCGGTGCCGGAGACATGGGATGCCGGTTATACGGATTTTACAGTTTCGGAAATCTTCTACGAGGAGGAGCAGATCGCGCAGATCCTGCCGCATCTGTACTGCAATTGGATAGACGCGCCGTGGAGCCGCTACAAGGATCTGGACGACAACTATTCCGTGGAGGTTGTGTTTAAGCGGGATTCGGCTTATCCCTACGACAGGGAAAGCTATTATTTTACCTACTCTTTCTACGCGGAGCAGGTGCCGGAATTTGTGATTGATGCGACGGCGTATACCGGAGAGTGAGCAACGTGAGAAGAGTTTCTAACCGCTCGCAGCACAGGCTGCTTCGCGGAGAAACACTAAGTCTCACGTGGGAGAATGCCCGGGTGGGCATTCTCCGCGCAATGGAAGTAAATAATAATTGGAAGGAAAACAGACGTGGGCGATAACAGGTGGGATGAACCTGTGATTCAGGTAAAAGATTTATATAAGATATACCGTGTCGGTGAGGAGAGGGTGCGCGCTCTAAACGGCGTCAGTTTCTCCATCAGACGGGGGTGCTTCTGCTCGATTGTGGGCGCCTCCGGCTCCGGCAAGTCCACGCTGCTCAATATGCTGGCGGGACTGGAAAAACCGACCAAGGGCGAGATCGTGATCGCAGGGGAGCACATGGAGAAAAAGACGGAAAACCAGCTTGTGGCATTCCGCAGGGAGCACATCGGCTTTATCTTCCAGTCTTTTAATCTGATGGGCACAATGAACGCCATAGAGAATGTTGCGCTGCCCCTGACTTTTCAAGGCATGGATAAGAAGAGCAGGAACAAAAAGGCGGAGGAGATGCTCGATCTGGTAGGGCTGACCAAGCATAAGAGACACCGCCCGAACCAGATGTCCGGCGGACAGCAGCAGCGTGTCGGGGTGGCGAGGGCGCTTGTGGTGGAGCCGGAGATCATCTTTGCGGACGAACCGACGGGTAACCTTGACTCCAACACCTCCGTTGAAGTCATGAATCTGATGAAGCGGGTTGTGCGGGAGAAAAACCAGACGCTGGTGATGGTGACCCATGACAATTATCTGGCGGGTTTTGCGGATATCGTGATCCGGATCCGGGATGGAAAGATTCTGGAGATTGATGAGAGAAGCGGAGAGGATATGCCAGAGGAGATTGCGGCGCAGACGTAAAGGATGTCGGCATTCATATGAAACGATCGTGATGTGATGGCAATTTTGCGTGGCGTGGGCTGTAACAGTTTGAAAATCGGAAGGGTAGGAAAGATGGGAAGTAAAATGGGAAACCGAGGGAAAGCAGTAAAGCGTTTGGCAGGCGGACTGGCAGGTCTGCTTTTTGCATTGACCGTGTTCGTGCCGACGGGAGCGTGGGACGGTGTGTCGGTAGTGCATGCGGAGGAAAACGTCAGCGGGAATACATCATCGTCGAATAATAAGTCGGATGATAAGAAAGAAGAGAATAAGGAGGATGATGTTACCTACATTAACCGTTCTTCTGACCGGGTGATCACGGACGACGACCGCTTTGACGCCGACGAGGATCTGCTCTACTACATGCAGAGTCTGGAGGTGCGCTACCATCTGGACGAGAAGGTGATGGAAGGGCTGCACAAGCTTTTTGACAGCGCGGTCTACTACATTGCTAACACGGAGATGTCCCTGACGGAGTTGTGGTCTTATGTGTCTTCCGTGAAAGGTAACATGGAGTCCGCGGCGGTGGCGAAGGTGACCCAGACTACCAGCGAATTTATACAGGTGGCGGACAACTGGCAGACGCCTGTTGTGAGCTACGGACAGGGCGTTTCCATTGTGCTGCCGATCGTCAATTTCGGCACGGAGGAGTTAAACGATCTGATCGTGGAGCCTGTGATTTCCACGCTTGTGACGGAGTGGCCTTTTGAGCCGGACGCGACCAACTATCTCCAGACGGAGCCTTATATTCCCGGCTGTCAGACCAAAGATGCGGCGATGGCGAACCGCAGGGAGTTTACTTTCCATTTTAAGACGAGAGGCGATGTGATGACGGGGTATTATCCCCTGAAATTTAAGATATCCTACACCAAGGCGGGCATTCGCAGCGAGGAGCCGGCGGAGCTTACGGTGTTTGTAAAGACCATCGGCAAGCCGGGCAGCGGCATTATCGGCGGCAACGGGCAGGAGGCGTCCGGATCCAAGCCCCGTATCGTGGTGACGGGCTTTGAGACGAACCCGGAAAAGGTTTTTGCGGGGGAGACCTTTACGCTGGTGATCCATGTGAAAAATACTTCCAAAGATACGACGGTGACCAACGTGCTTTTTGATATGCAGGCGGCACAGGAGGGCGAGGATAAGACGAACACGTACTCCGCCTTTCTGCCCACGTCGGGATCAAGCTCAGTCTATATGGAGAAGATCGCCCCGGACACCTCGGCGGATATCGAGATCGAGATGACGGCGAAGGCGGATCTGGCGCAGAAGCCTTATGTGCTTGATGTGAACATGAAGTATGACGCGGCGACGGTCTTTGACCTGACAGACAAGGCGAGCGTGTCGATTCCGATATCGCAGGAGAGCCGTTTTGACACGAGCATCCCAGAGGTGGTGCCCGATAATATCGAGGTGGGTTCCCAGTCCAACGTGATGTTTAGTATTTACAACACGGGAAAGACGACCCTCTATAACGTGCAGGTGAAATTTATCGCGGACTCCATCGCGGAGGCGTCAGCTTTTGTGGGCAATCTCCAGTCCGGCAATACGGGTAATGTGGACGTGATGCTGACTGGCGCAGCGCCGACTATGGACGACGGAATTGTGAAATTGGAAATCTCCTATGAGGATGACGCGGGTAATGTGACCACGTCGGAGAAGGAGATCACCCTCTTTGTGAGCGAGCCTATGATGGACGATATGATGATGGGCGGCGATATGATGGGTGACGGCATGATGCCGGAAGACGGGGAAGGCGGAAAGCCCAAGACGGGGATAATCGTAGGCAGCGTCTCAGGCGTGGTCGTTCTGGCGGCGGCAGGGCTTGGCGTATTCCTCAAGCTTCGCAAAAAGAAAAAGGCGGCTCTTATGGAGGCGCAGGAACTGGCTGATCTGGAGAAGGATTTGTTTCAATAGGCAGTTTTGATGTGGCGTGGAGGTTTGGATGAAGTTTCTTGATTTGCTGCGGATGAGTAGCAGTAATCTCTGGAAAAGAAAAGTGAGAACGATTCTGACGGTGCTTGGTGTGGTGATCGGCGTCGCCTCTATTGTGGTCATGGTGTCTCTTGGTCTGGGATTAAGCCGTTCCCTGATGGCGCAGTACGAGTCTTACGGGAGCCTGACGCAGGTGACGGTAAACGAGCCATGGAACGACTCTTCTTCGGAGGAGGTGAAGCGTCTGGATCAGAAGTTAATCGACGAGATTTTGACAATGGAGCATGTGGAGTCGGTGTATCCGATGCTGCGAACCAGTGCGCTTGCCAAGTATGGGAGTTATGAGGGGTATCTGCAGCTGCAAGGGCTGCCGAAGGAATATTTTGAGGATATCAATATCGAGGTGGGAGAGGGACAGCTTCCGGGAAACGATGAGAAACTGACTTTTTTCTATGGCTGTGAAGTCTTACAAAATTTTTATAATCCAAAAGGGAATGGCATGGGAGGACCGCCGGATATTGATCTGATGAATGATCCGATTTTTGTAATTTTTGATATGGACGCTTATTATGGGTCGGGTTCTCCGGATGAGAACGGGCAGACAAAGCCGCCGCCGAAGAAATATCTGATCGAGACATGCGGTGTGGAGGCGACGCCCGGGGAAGATCAGTGGTCGCAGTACGGCTGGTATACTTTTTGCGATATTGATCAGCTCATGCATGAACTGAAAAAAATCTTTAAGAATAAGGTGATTCCGGGGCAGCCGCAGACGAAGACGGGTAAGCCTTACAAGGAAATTTTTTACAACCAGCTTCTGGTGAACGTGGACAGCATGGACAATGTTGTTGCGTTGCAGAAATCGTTGACGGATATGGGATATGACGCTTACAGTCAGGCAGAGTGGGTGGAGTCCGAGCAGAAGACTATGGGCTATATTCAGGCGGTGCTCGGCGGTATTGGCGCGGTGTCCCTGTTTGTGGCAGCGATTGGCATCACCAACACCATGATGATGTCCATCTACGAACGGACGAAGGAGATCGGCGTGATGAAGGTGCTTGGCTGCGATCTGAGAAACATCCGCAGTCTTTTTCTGATGGAGGCAGGGTTTATCGGTTTTATCGGAGGCGTGATCGGATTGGTTTTGAGCTTTATCCTATCCGTGGTGATCAATAAGGTAGCGGCGGGCGCCAACGAATATATGGCAACTTCAGGCGGCATTTCCTATATTCCGATCTGGCTTGTGCTTCTGTCGCTTGTTTTTGCGGTGATGGTAGGCATGGTTGCCGGGTTTTTCCCGGCGAGGAGGGCGATGCGGTTGAGTCCGCTGGCGGCGATACGGAATGAGTGAGGATATAAAAAGATAATTGCGAAACTCCTTCTTGTGTGTTGAAATTGAGCAAATAGTATAATCAACGCAGACGCGCCTGCGTTCCGTTCCAAACGTAACGGTACTAGACTCGAAAATACCTCGTCAAGTACCAACGTTTTTAATCCGAAGGATTTAAACACTTTCCAAGGGGCTGCTTTTGATTATGCTATTCGCTCAATAGGCACAATGTTGTGGTGAGTTTCGCAATTATTTGTGTAACAAAGAATAATATGTCAAAAGACGCTTGCTTTTTTCGCCGGAAATGTTGTATGATAGATTTACATAAGTATTTATTATGGTAATCTTGTGCGACATAGGATGGAGGAGTAAGCATGAAAAAATACAAAAGAGCGGCAAAATTTTGTATGACGGTTTTCGCCGCGTGCGGTCTGCTGTTTGTTCCTGCGGCGACGGGGCTGGAGGTGCAGGCGGAGGAAGTGATTGCCACGGTACAGGGCAAGGTTATGGAAGGGACTACCGCCAAGCTGTTGTATTTGGACACTTCGGACGGCAGGATGGAGATCAAGATTGACGGGAGCACCAGCACCGGCAACTGTAAGATGCTTCTGCCGGACAAGAAGATCAGTGTGTCGGTTTCTCACGGAAGCGACGGCTATCTCCACGCGGTTGCGATCTCGGAGAACGGGGAGAGCCCCAGCGTTAACTTAGATACTTCAAAGGTTTCCAACGTGGTCGGAACGGTAAATTCGCGGACCACGGAGGAGGTTCTGCACTTAGATACGGCGCAGGGCGAGATGGAGTTAAAGATCGACAAGAACACGGATCTGAGCAACTGCTCTGTTTTGGTGGTGTCCGGGAAGTATGTGGTGAGCTGTGCGAGAGGTGAGGACGCTTACATGCACGCCATTAGCATTGCGGATGTGGCGGCTGCGCCCACCGTGGACGCGTCCCAGACGGCTGCGGCATCCCAGACATACAGTCAGGAGGCGGTGGTGAATCCGACGGGCGAGACGAGATCCGTGACGGGAACGGTGAAGGCTGATTCGGAGGAGTCAACGCTTTATCTGGCAACCTCTGAGGGGACTTTTACTTTTAAGATTGACAGCAGCACAGACACCTCTAAGGGTATGGTGATGACGCCGGACAATAAGATGATGGTTACTTATTTCAGAGGTTCGGATAATTTTCTTCATGCGGCGTCTCTGGTGGGTGTGAAGGACAGTTCCTCGGCTTCCGTGGACACTTCGTCACAGTCTACGGTGATCGGCACGGTGAAGGAAAAGTCCACGGAAAACATTCTTTTACTGGATACTTCCGCGGGCGAGATGGAGTTAAAGATGGACAAGGTTTCCGCTCCCGTCGGCTGTAAGGTTCTGGTGAAGGGGAAGAAAATTTCCGTGACCTGTTCCAGAGGGGACGACGCGTATATGCACGCGCTCACGGTTACGGCGGCAAAGTAAATTAGTTTCATACATAAATATGGATAAGTACATGTTTCAGACCTCCCTTGCGCATACTAGATATAAAAAGTGCGCAGAGGAGGTTTTTATATGGGCAGCAAACTGAGGATTGTGGATGTACATGCAAGGCAGATATTGGATTCCCGCGGCAATCCCACCGTGGAGGCGGAGGTGACCGTGGAGAAGGAGGTGGGCGGCTGCCAGTACAAGGGGCGGGCGGCTGTGCCGAGCGGCGCCAGCACCGGGCGGTTTGAGGCGGTGGAGCTTCGAGACGGGGAGACAGTGTACTTCGGTCTTGGAACGACCAAGGCGGTCAATAATGTGAATACGAAGATCAGGGAGGCGCTTCTTGGCATGGATGCCTTTGATCAGGGGCTGGTCGACCGCGTGTTGATTGAACAGGACGGCACGGACAACAAGAGCAATCTGGGGGCAAACGCCACGCTAGGCGTTTCCATGGCATGTGCCAGAGCGGGCGCGGCGGCGCTGGGGATTCCCCTTTACCGGTATCTGGGCGGCGCGTATACGAGACTCTTGCCGGTGCCGATGATGAACATTTTAAACGGCGGCAAACACGCCGACAACACCGTAGATTTTCAGGAGTTTATGATTATGCCCGTGCAGGCGGAGAGTTTTGCGGACGGGCTTCGCATCTGTGCGGAAATCTATCACAACTTAAAGAAAATATGTAACGACAGGGGGCTTTCCACGGGTGTCGGCGACGAGGGAGGATTCGCGCCGTCTCTGCCGGATGCCTTTGCGGTGCTTGACCTGATCGTGGAATCCATCAAGGCGGCGGGCTACACGCCGGGACAGGACATTAAAATAGCGCTGGACGTGGCGGCGTCTGAGCTTTATAATGAGGCGGACGGCGTGTACCATTTTCCGGGCGAGACGGAGTTAAAGCAGCACAGGCAGGAGACGGAAGGTTCTTTTGTGTCGTCGTGCTATGAGGCGGGCTGCCAGACGCCGGACTGCGGGGAGATTCCCGAGATTACGAGGAGCACCGAGGAGATGGTGGCTTATTATGAGGAACTGGTGCAGCGTTACCCCATCATCTCGATCGAGGACGGGCTGGCGGAGGACGACTGGGACGGCTGGCAGATGATGACGAAAAAGCTGGGAGAGAAGATTCAGCTTGTGGGCGACGATCTGTTTGTCACAAATACCAAGCGTCTTGATGCGGGTATCAAGCTGCAGGTGGCAAACGCGATTCTGGTGAAGGTGAACCAGATCGGCACGGTCAGCGAGGCGATGGACGCAATAGAGATGGCGCAGAAAAATGGCTATAAGGCGGTGATTTCCCACCGTTCCGGCGAGACGGAGGATACGTTTATCGCGGATTTGGCGGTTGCGGTGAACGCCGGGCAGATCAAGACGGGTGCGCCCTGCAGGAGTGACAGGGTGGCGAAGTATAACCAGCTTTTACGGATCGAGGAGGAGCTGGGGAGCGTGGCGTGCTATAAGGAGCCGTTTAACAAAATATAACTTCATTAGGTGAGTGCGAAACTCTTTTTACTGTATGGAAATTGCACAAATAGCTCTCTTGTGTCCGGCTCCGTAAAATGGATTTTCTAAAATATTCCGGCATGTTAATGGATATGGGACGCAAACGCCCTTTACTCGCCATCTGGGCTCGTTACGGGCTTTTCAGGACATCCATGTCCTGAAATTGCTGGGTGTTGGACGGAATATTAAGAAAATCTCATTTTACTGCGCAAGGACGACTGCGAGAGTTATTTGTACAATTATTATGACAATGAGAGGAGTTTCGCAGATGCCTCATAACAGTGTGTAAATGTGTATAAGAACGGATGGGCGTTTTTGCAAGTATTGGTATCTGTTGTTTTGACGTAACGGTTGTGGGATGCATTGAGATGAGGAAGAAGAGGAGAGGAACATGAAACGGATCGGTGTGTTGTCGGATACGCACGGGAAGCTGCGGGATGAGATGGTGGAGATTCTGCGGGGATGCGATGTGATTTTGCATGCGGGGGATATCAACACTGCGAAGGTGATGGAGAGCCTTAAGGAGATCGCGCCGCTTTATATCGTCCGGGGGAATGCGGACAAGGAGTGGGCGAAGGGACTGCCGGAAAGTCTGTCGGAGGAAGTCTGCGGGCTGCGGATTTTTATGGTACATAACAAAAAGCATATGCCGAAAGAGATGGGGCATTATGATCTGGCGGTGTATGGGCATTCACACAAGTATGAGGAGCGCAGGGTGGGAGACTGTCTTTTCTTAAATCCCGGAAGCTGTGGTCCAAGGCGGCTCTCCCAGCCTGTGACTATGGCGGTGCTGGAAGTGGAAGAGGAAACGGGAAATTTTCGGGTCATCAGGAAGGATATCGTGCAGGAGGCACAAGTTTCCACGGATAAGAAAAGCGTGCCGGAGGTGACATTTTCTGTGGACAAACTGCGTCTGATTCTGCGGGATGTAGATAAGGGGAAAAGCGTTTCCGATATCGTTGTGAAATATGAAATATCCAAGGAAATGACGGAGCAGATCTGCCGTCTCTATCTGACACATCCCGGCATTGATGCGGTGGGGGTGCGGGAAAAGATGGGGATGCCGCGGGATCGATAGGAGGAAGATAGAATGCAGATCATAAAGAGCAACAAGACACAGTTTGAATATGACATACAGGCGCTTTTGAAGTCCTTTTACCCGGAGTGGGAGCCGAGGATGCTGGCGCCGGACACGGAGGTCAGGGACAGGAGGATTTTAGAGGGCGAGCCGGTGATGGAACTGTTTTTCGGTGAGGATGTAGTGACGCTGGAACTGCTTTCTAGTTTACATAAGTATACTTGGCAGCCGCAGGAACCGGTGGGAACCCCGGAATACAAAAATGCGTTCAAGCTTTTTTTCTACCGTTCCCTCTGCGAGGAGACGGGCACGACTTTGCCGTGGGGGAATCTTACGGGCATCCGTCCCACAAAGATCGCCATGACCATGATGGAGCAGGGAAAGAGCGAGGAGGAAACAGTTGCTTATCTGAGAAACATGCATCTGGTGAGCGGAGAGAAAACTGCGCTGGCGTTGGACATTGCCAAGAGGGAGCAGGAGATTTTGCGCACCCTGCATTACGAGAACGGTTACAGCCTCTACGTGGGGATTCCCTTCTGCCCCACCACCTGTCTGTACTGCTCCTTCACTTCTTATCCGATCGGCGCGTGGAAAAAGAAGGTGGGCAGTTATCTGGGTGCTTTGGAGCGCGAGATTGATGCGACGGCGGAAATGATGCGGGATAAGATACTGGACACAGTCTATATCGGCGGCGGCACGCCCACGTCCCTGTCAGCGCAGGAGCTGGCGCGGCTCCTCACGAAACTGAAGAGCACGTTTGATTTTAGTGCCGTACAGGAGTTCACGGTGGAGGCGGGGAGAGCCGACAGCATCACGGAGGAAAAGCTGCGGGTGCTTCTGGAAAACGGGGTGACGAGAATTTCTGTGAATCCTCAGACCATGAAGCAGGAGACCCTTGACCTGATCGGCAGACGGCATACCGTGGCTCAGGTGGAGGAGGCGTTTCATCTGGCGAGAAAACTCGGATTCGACAATATCAATATGGATATCATTCTGGGACTGCCGGGGGAGACAGCGGCGGATGTGGCGCATACCATAGAAGCGGTTAAGGCGCTTTCGCCGGATGCCCTGACGGTGCATTCCCTTGCGGTGAAGCGTGCCTCCAAACTGGGGAAATGGATCGAGGAACACGGTGCGACCGCCTACAATAACACGGAGGAGATCATGGAGATCGCGGCACGCGGGGCGGCGGCTATGGAGATGGTGCCCTACTATCTTTACCGCCAGAAAAACATGTCGGGCAATTTTGAGAATGTGGGCTATTCCAGACAGGGTAAGTACGGCATTTACAACATTCTGATCAACGAGGAGAAACAGACAATCGCGGCGCTGGGTGCCGGATCCATCACCAAGGGCGTTTTCCCGGACGAGCGGATCGAGCGGTGCGAGAATGTGAAGGATGTGACCCAGTATATCGAAAGAGTGGAGGAGATGATTGAGCGGAAAGGGAGGCTTTTGAGCTGTATTTTATAGTTATGTAAACAAAAATATGCAAAGTATACCACAAAAACGACGCTCTATACCAACCCCATAGAAAAAAAGTGCTTTTTCACATACAATACATTTACTTCAACACAGATTTAAGAAAAAAGGGGGTTGACACGAAATGACGCGAAAGGATATCATTAGCTAATCTACGCCCTTTTGCGCCTTTTTTGCTGTCTGCTCCATAAGTTTATCGTCAATTACAAAGCCGCTATCTTTACGGAACCGCATGTTCCCGTGAAGATAGCGGCTTTCTGCGCGCATAAGCAGAGTCGGAAAGCGGCAGAGACAGGATGCGTGCTTGCACGCAAGACTGTCTATGACGATTTATGACGAGCAACGCGAACGAGAAATGCGGAGCATTTCGAGTCTGCTTATGTGCATAAGCAGAGCAGAAAGTTTACAGGAGGGATAAGTTATGGATGAACAACGTGCATGGTTGAAAGCGAGAAGAAAAAGGCGTCTGCGCATACTGGCGGTGATGCTCAGTTTTTGTGTGCTGCTTCACACTTACCCGGATATTCTGGTGACACTCTCCGCCTTTGCGGCGACAGGGCAGGAACAGCCGGAAACGCGGCATATCACCGGTTTTACCGCGCTTTCTGAGGAGATCAGGGAGCAGACGGTCCCGGTGGGAACTACGCTTTCGGAACTGACGCTCCCCGACACGCTGGAGGCGGTTGTGACAGAGCAGTCATCGGAAGATGCAGAAGATAAAACGGGCGGTGGCGGCAAAGAGGATGCAGGAGAAGATGCCGGCAAAGAGGATGCCGGGGAAGATGTCGGCAAAGAAGATGCCGGGGGAAACGGCGGCGACGAGGATTCCGAAGAAAATGACGGCAAAGAGCCGGACGGGGACACCACCGGCACGGAAGATAAGGATGACAGTACCGGGGAGACAGAAGAAGGCGAGCCGTCCGATTCAGAGCCGGAAGATACGGAAACAGGCGGTGAGACCGGGGATAACGATGCGGAGACCGGGGACGGACAGGACGAACAGCCGGAGAACGGGGAATCGGAGGAGACAGACGGGACAACCGAGACAGAAAACGGGGACGAAGGCGACTCCGAAACGGAGGAAAACACAGGGGAAAGCGCACCCGCACAGGAAACCCATACCGTCACCATGCCGGAATATTTGTCGGAAAATGTGATTTCCGTGCAGACCTTAGAGAACACACAGACAGAAAAAGAGGAAGAAACGGTTACGATAGACGGCGTGACATGGCAGTCTGAGCCAGAGTATGACGGAAATACAGAGGGAACTTATATTTTTACCGCTAGTTTGCCCGATGGCTATACGCTGGCGTATGGCGTCAGCCTGCCTCAAATTACGGTAACGGTAGAGAGCGACACAGACGCTGTCATGCAGACATTGCTTGACCGGATAGCGGCACTGCCGGACGGGGAGGAATACCTTGCCGCAGAGCCGGACAGGGACAAGGATGAGGAAGGCTACGCGGCATGGGAAGAAAAGCTGTATGCGTATGCCGAGGAAGCCCTTGCCATTTGGGAGGAATACGAGACGCTGACAGAGGAACAGCAGGCACGGTTTTCCGAAGAGGCACTGGAAAAACTGAAAGTATGGGTGGAGATTGCAAAGACAGCCGGAGAATGTGCACAGGTGATGGCAGCAGTATTGGCTGACAGCGGCACTTGCGGAGATAATGTGAACTGGACTTTCGATAGTACGGCAGGCGTGCTGACCATCAGTGGAAGCGGTCCGATGACTGATTATTTTAGCGATAGAAGTCCATTTTATCTAAACAGTGATATCAAGAAGATTATCATTGAGGATGGCGTGATGAGTATAGGGTCGTTCGCGTTTCGACGATGTGAATCTTTGACGAATGTGAAAATACCGCCCAGTGTGACAAGTATAGGGGAAGGGGCATTTTATGATTGTACGGCTTTGACGGCGGTAACGATACCAGACAGCGTAGAAAATATAGGGTCGTGGGCGTTCGAGGAGTGTACTGGTCTGACTACGGTGAGCTTTCAAAGGAAGGAGCCTCCAACAGCGGGCGAGGATATATTTATCTCATGTACTGGTTTAACTAATATCTATATCCCCTCGTGCCAATATCTGGATGCTTATCGGGCGGTTGAAGGTCTGAGTGCTTATCAGGACAAAATAACAGCGTCCGAGCATGGCGGGTTTACCTATACCGCCGCTGGCGCGATGATCACACAGACATGTACATGCGGTAGTGTGTCCGCCACGGCAGAGCTTTCCATAAAAGAGGGGGCAGACCTGGATTATACGGGGAGCGCGGTTACGCCGGTGCAGGTCACTTACAGCGATGACTGGGTAGAGCAGGATGACAATAAGCCGGATGAGACTTCGATTCTCTACAAGGATAACATCAATCCCGGAACCGCAACGGTAGAGCTGACGATTGGAGGGGCAACGGCGGAGATTTCCTTTACGATTACGCTCGTGGACAACACGGCACCCGACAAACCCGTCCTGCAAAATGGAGTGACCCTGCCTGCGACATGGACAAATGCACAGGACAAAATCCCGCTGAGTCTGTATGACAACGTAGGGGTGATCGAGCTGTGGGTGAGCGTTGACGGTGCCACCCCCTATACTAAGGTAAACGGTTTTCCGGGCGGCACAGGCAGCGTGACCTATGATTACCCCTCTGTTTTGGAGGGAGAGCATACCTACCGTTTCAAAGCGGTAGACGCGGCAGGAAACGAATCAGAGAAGAGCGACCTGTTTACGGTAAAACTGGATAAGGAAAAACCTGTGATCGGCACACTCACTTACGAAAACAAAGCGAAAGACTTTTTGGACTGGATCATCGGCAAAAAGAGCATGATCATCCATGTACCTGTCACGGACACGGGCAGCGGCGTGGACAAGATCAGCTACAAACAGACGCCCCGAAAGGCGGACGGCACCCTTGACAGCGCAAGCGCGGAGGAAAAGACGGCGGAGGTCAAGGACGGCGAGGCGAAGATTGCCTTTGACAAGGATTTCCGCGGGACCATCACCATTAACTGTGCCGACAAGGCGGGCAATGCCGCCGACAGCGTGACCATAGGCACGACAGATGCGGGCGGCGTGATCGTGGAAGATACCCCGCCAGTTATTACCACAAATGCAAAGACGGATTACTACGATGCCCCCACGGATATCCAAGTGACGGTAAAGGACGACCCGGAGAATGCCATCTCAGCGGGAATCGCCTCCATCACCTATAAAGTCGGGGAGAACGGCACGGAACAGACTGTCGCCGTTGGTACAAACGCATTACAGACGGAAATTACTTTTACCATCCCTGCGTCAGAAATACCCACGGGCATCACGGAGATCACGGTCACCGCCACCGACAACGCGGGAAATGAAGCGACAAAGGCTTTCACCGTAAAGGTCAAAGGACCGGAGAAAACGCCTGCGGCAGAAATCAATTACCGGGAAGAAAAACTGACTGGACTTACGGCAGGCGGAAAATACACCATAGACGGCACCGAGTATACGGCGGACACGGACGGCTGTATCCCGATCAAGGAGGGCTGGTTTGGAACCACCCTAAGTATCATCAAGAAGGGCAACGGCAGCGAGACCACCGACAGCCCGGCGCAGAGCCTGCCCATTCCGGCTAGACCCACGGCGCCTAATGCCCCGGAACTGAGTACCCGCACGGACAGCAGCATTACCTTAAAGACCATCACCGGCGCACAGTACCGCCGCACGGATGGAACAGGGAACTGGCAGGACAGCACCGCATTTACGGGACTGACACAGAAGACCATTTATAAATTCAAGGCGTACTATCCGGCGACAGATACCCGCTTTGCGTCCTTGGAGAGCGGCACATCGCAGATCGCCACCATGCCCACCGCGCCCACAAAAGAAAAACTGGTAATCGGCTACATAGCGGAGACCTTTGCGCTGACGGATGGCATCGAAGCGTTTGCCGATGCGGGATGCCAGAACCCCGTAAGCGGAGGTGACGTGACCGTCTACATGGGGCAGACCATATATATCCGCTATCCCGCAAACGGCATTATCCCGGCGAGCCTGACAACGGCAGTACCCGTCCCGGCACGCCCGGCGAAACCCACGCCCGGCAAGACGGACGCGTCCTACCCCACAGCCACGGACGGCGCCATCACAGGATTGGCGTCCGGCACAACCTACGAATACCGGGTAAAGAACACAGACGGCAGTTTCGGCGCATGGAAAAATGTCACGCCAAGCGGAACGAAGATAGAAAACCTTCCCGCAGGGGAGTACGAGATACGCGTCAAGGCTGTGGAGACAGGCAATGCCAGCTTCCAGAGCGAGACCGCAACGGTCACCATCGGGGAGCTGCCCGGTGTGAAGATAACCTTTATGGCGGACGGAAAGGAATATGCAGTCCGCTATACGAAAAGCGGCGGCACACTGACGGACATTCCGTCCGTGCCTGCTAAAGAAAATGCGGTGGGCGCATGGTGTATGGACGAACAGGGCACCCCTGCGGTGTTTACCGGCATCACCGCGGACATGACCGTCTATGCGGTCTACACCACGGCATACACCGTCACCCTGCAGACAGGCACAGGCTATACCCTGTCGGCACAGACAGGCAGCGAAAGCCCCGTAAAGGAGGGTGGCAGCTTTACCTTCCGCTTTACATTAAGCAGCGGATATCAAAAGACAAACAGCTTTGCGGTGAAAGTAAACGGCGCCAGAGTGGAACTGACGGCGGAAGGCACCTATACCATCAGCGATATCAGGGAAAACAAGACCGTCACCGTGGAGGGCGTGGCAAAGAAACCCGGCAAGCCCGCAGACGGCGGGGACAAAGATAAAGAGGACGACCCGAAACCAGACCCGGAAGACCCGGCAAACCCGGACGGTCCCGACCCGAATACACCCACGTCAGAGCCCGGTAACCCGGCACCGAAACCGCCCGTGACACCACCTGCAAAAACCACACCGCCAGCCCCGACACCCGGCGACACGCCTCCGGCAGAGAAACAGCAGGAAGGCAGACCGGGAACAAAACCCAGACAGGAAGAAGGCACGGAGCAGGAAGAAAGCGGGAAGCCGTGGAGGGATTCTGATACGGAAGCGGGAAGGCAGGAGACAGGCGGCGCAGAGACAGGAACATCCACGGCGGACAGCCCGGATTCACAGCCCGGCTCGGCGGAAAGCACAGGCTCCGGGCAGCTCACAGGCACACCGACACAGCAGGAAGAAGTGAAACTCGGAAACGGCACGGTCATCGTCACCGTGGTATGCGAGGAAGAAAAATGTACTGCGGCAGTGGCGGACACCGAGGCGGTCGTAAAGGCGGTACTGACGCCCGACCAGCAGGAGTTAGTAAACGGCGGAGAGACCATAGAGATTCGGATAGACGTCACCGACATCTCCGAAAAAGTACCCGCACAGGACAAAGAAGTGATTGAGAGCGGCATCAAGGCGTACAGCGAAGAAGTACCCGGACTCGTACTCGGTATGTACGTTGACATCTCCATGTTTATTAAAATAGGAGCCGGAGACTGGAACGCTATCACCGCAACGGATGAACCGATAGAAGTGGTGGTCAACATCCCGGAGAAACTGTTAAGTGACGGCAGGGAATTTTATATCATCCGCGCCCATAACGGGGAGTACACCTTTATGAACGACATAGACGATACGCCCGAGACCATCACTATCCGCACGGAACTGTTCTCCAGTTACGCCATTGCCTATGTGGAGACGGACGGCACATCCGCAGCCGCCAAGTGCGGACTCTGCCATATCTGTCCGACCTTTTTGGGGATATGCTACTTTATCTGGCTGGCATTTATCTTAGCGGTCATGGCGATCGTGATATTTGTGGCGGCGCGCCGCAGGAGAGAGGAGGAGCAGAAAGGACAGGGATAAGAATTTAATAGAATGAGAGAAGACAGGGCAGGGATAAAGAAACTTATCGCCTGCCCTGCCTTTTACGGTGTATTACTTTTGCTGTTTTCTAAGCGCTTCGTTCTCCGCAAGGAGCTGTCGGATCAAGGCGTCTTTTTCGGCAAGATGCTGATCCTTCTCTGCGATTGCTTGCTCGTGCTCTAAGCGGTTCTGCTCAATTTGCCGCTCAAAATTGCGAACATCCTGCTCGTGAGCCAGCTGGTTCTGCTCGATTTGCTGCTCAAAATTGCGGATATCTTGTTCATGCTCTAAGCGGTCCTGCTCAATCTTCCGCTCGTAGTTACGAATATCCTGCTCATGCTCTATCCGATCCTGCTCAATCTTCCGCTTATAGCTGCGAACATCCTGCTCGTGCTCTATCCGGTCCAGTTCAATCTTCCGCTCATAACTGCGCAGATCCTGATAATACTCTTCTCTATCACGGCACCTCTTGCGCACCAGATCGTCCGCGCTCATGCGGAATATAGTTTCAGACGCCTCCTGCAAATATTCATCCTTGGATGCCAGCATATTGATCTCCTCCCATGTCGCTGCCTTAAACAGCATTGCCCACTCATGAATATGGTATCGTTTGTCTTCCTCTGTCGCCAAGTCTATCCGAGATAAGTCTACCACATGTAAGGTCAGACTGTCACTATATTTTTGATGATTTTTAACGTTTATCAGTTTATAGGACGCATAAAACTCCGGCTGCTCCTCAAACAGTGTATAGTCGAGAAATCCGATATGTACGGCAGGTTTTGCGTCCAGATAATCCTGCCCGTGATTCAGTTGGTCAAAGGAGCGGCACAGGTACATGACCGAGCGCTCCCGCCAGTTCAGCTTATTGGCTATCTGCATTTCCAGATTGATAAGAGTGCGATTATTTAAAACCACGTTGATATCCAGACGAAACTCCTTGTCCGTCACAGCCTCCCCAGACTGACGGGGTTGGTGATTTCCACGGATACGACTTTTTGCTCGGAGAGATGGAGCAGAGAGCAGATCAGCCCGCACAGGACTTTATTGTTGGACTGTAACACAGCGCGGAACATGTAGTCGTTGGTCATGTTGTAAGGGATTGGTCCTTTTGCGTCGAGAAAAGCCGGAGATGAAATTTGGTTCATAGATGTGTTTTCCTTTCTTAGAAAAAATGACGGAGCGCCGCCCCGAAGAGTTGAGGAATCAGAAGATAAAAATCCGATTCCAAGTGAAATGAAAGATATAAAAACTTTCGATAAAACAGATATACCATGACAAAGGGGAAATTGCAAAGACTTTCGCGGAAATAGGTTGTAGAAAAAATACAGACGAAATATCGCACATTTCTTCTGCGCCTCTATATGTGGAAAAGAAAACAGCTGATTCATAAAGAAAACACAAGATATGGTATTGTGCAGCTTGTATATGACCTGCTGAGAAATAAAAAAGCATAATGGGATATAATAACAGAAAAGTTGGTAGAGCGGCGGAGGAAAATATGATAAAATGGTGTCTGAAAATAATGTTGTGCGAAGGAGGAGTTCAATATGCAGTACAGAATTATCGGAGACACGATGCCGGCGGTGGAGGTGTTGTTTGATGCGCCGGGGGAGGCTATGTACACCCAGTCGGGCGGCATGGCGTGGATGTCGGAGGGAATCGCTATGGATTCCAATATGAAGGGCGGTCTGGGAAAGAGTATCGGTCGGATGTTTTCGGGGGAATCCCTGTTCATGGCGACCTACCGGGCGGAGCGTGCCGGCAGTATGATTGCTTTTGCCTCAACCGTCGCCGGGGAAGTGCTTCCTGTTGACGTGGGTATGAACGGCGGTCTGATTTGTCAAAAGGGGGCGTTCCTCTGCGCGCAGGAGAGTGTCAATCTGAACATAACCTTTACGAAAAAGTTTTCCGCCGGGCTGTTTGGCGGGGAAGGATTTATTTTGCAGGATATCAGCGGCAGCGGTATGGTATTTCTGGAGATTGACGGCAACATGGTGGAGAAGAATCTGGCGCCCGGGGAAGTGCTCAAGGTTGACACGGGAAATGTGGTCGCTTTTGAGAGGAGCGTCAGCTATGAGATCGAGACCGTGAAGGGAATTAAGAATATCCTTTTAGGCGGCGAGGGACTGTTTCTGACGAAACTGGTTGGACCGGGTAAAGTCATTCTCCAGACGCAGAACTTTAACGAGTTTGCGGGAAGGATTATTCGGATGGTGCCGGCGTCGAGGTAAGGAGAGTATCGGAAGGCGAAAAAATAACTATACTTGAGTTATAGAAAAATGTAGCATTTACGAAAGGTTTTAGATTATATGTGTGAAGAAAAAATAAAAGCGGTGGTAACTCAATTGGCGAAAGAGGCAAGGAAAATATATGGGGCAGATCTGTGCAATGTAATTTTGTATGGCTCTTGTGCGAGGGGAGATTTTGCGAATGACAGTGATATAGATATTATGATTCTGTTGGATGTGGAACAGGAAGAGATTGGGGAGGCGAGGAAGAAAATATTGGATGTATCGGATCGGATAGACATGGAGTATGATGTGGTATTGGCGCCCGTAATCCAGTGCTGGCAGTTATATAATCGCTATATGACAGTGTCACGTTTTTTCCAGAATGTGGAGAAGGAAGGGATCAAATTTGCCTGAATATATGAGAATACAAAAGGATTATGCAAGATATAGACTGGATAAATCTAAGGAAGATTTGGAGGCAGCGCGTCTTCTATTCAGTCAGGGGAGCTACAGGATAGCAAATAATAGAGCCTACTATTCTATTTTCCATGCTTTGAGGGCTGTATTGGTTCTTGATAATTTTGATTCAAGTAAACATAGTGGCGTTATCGCAGAATTTCGTCGTAAATATATTAAGACAGGTGTTTTTCCGATTGAGATGTCGAAAATGATTGGTTCAGCTTTTACAATCAGAAATGCGTCAGATTATGATGACATGTTTATTGCAAGTAAGGATGAGACAGCAGAACAAATTGCGAATGCGGAGTGGATATATAGGGTGATTGAAGGGTATGTTTCCTCATGGACAGATTAGTGATACGCCATCATGGGTGTTATTATCATTTTGCTACTAATTTGTTAAGTTGTAAAAGTTACTCCGAAATTGATATGGAGGAATGGGCTCTAAATGCGAAAGAGAAAAATATTTAAAAGGTTAGAAACCACTATTCTTAAAACGAAGAACACAATAGATTTCATGGCTGTTGTTGGTGTTTTTTATATTTTGCTGTTTCAAGTTAGAGCCCTGCGTGTCCTTTGCAAAACAGTCTGCCAGTATGTGACAGCATGGTATATACCTGTGGAACTGTCATTTTTTAAAAATCTATATTTGTGGCTGGAATCCATTTTCAGGATCATAATTTTTCTTGCGATTCTTTTCCATATGATATTTTTTGCTGTGCGGACGATATGGGACAGAAGGCTGAGAAGGAAAACAGGAGGCAGCAGATTCGAGGAGAGCATATTTAGATATTTACAGGACACTGCGGTTTCGCGCTGTTTTTTGGTCACAGGGAAATGGGGTTCCGGGAAAACTTATGAAGTGAATCGGTTTTTTGATAAATATTACCGATATTCAAAGACAGAGGTATATAGAATTTCCTGTTTTGGCTTAAGTTCACGCAAAGATTTGATAGAGGAGATCAATCAGACAATAGAGCAGAAGGATGCGTCTTTTTATGCGCTCATGATTCGTGTATTGCAGTTTTTGCCGGTGATTGGCGCTGCTATCGAAAAATTTTTGAAAAAGTCATATACATACACTTCTATCAAAAAAGGATCCATTTTTATTTTTGACGACTTTGAAAGAATTACATCCCGGATAGTCGAGGGAGGGAATGTGGAGCATATCTATCACAAAAACCCACGTTCTTTTGCGCGAGGGACAAATACGTCTGAATTTAGCGATATCGAAAAAGAGTTTCAAGCGGTGGAAAGGTCGTTTTTGAAGATTGAGGGTTTTATAGATCAAAATGCAGTGGGAAGGGACTATGATAAATACATTGCAGCAACAGGTCTGATCAATGAAATGATAGAATCCTATGGCGCAAAGGTTATTATTATATGTAATTCCGATATATTGGGAGAAAAATTCCTTCATGATGTTTTGAGAAGCAAGTTGAACTGTATGGAGTATCGGAAAGCAATCACGCCTGAAATACAGAAGTCTGTTTTAGCGCAGATGCTGGAAAATAAAATATTTGATGACGCAGAAAAACAGCGGCGTATTATGGAATTTTTGGATGGGACAGAGCAGGGGCTTACAGATGTCACGCAGAATGAAATATTTAGAAATTTACGACTGTTTGGGAATCTGTTGGAGGCGTTTATGGATACGGCGGCATTGTTTGAAAAGGAAACGCTTACAGATGGATTTTTGTGTTCCCTGTTTAATAGCATTATGATGTCGCATTTGTGTTATTACAGCAATTCTGTGCAATATTTGGAGCATTTTGTCAATGGGGCAAATCTGGAATTTTTGGTTTCCTTATTTTTTACTTCCGCGAAAATGTCTGCCCCGGTCTGGCTGTCCGGCGTTGATGATAATATGAAATGGGTAGATGTGAGCGTGTCTGGATATTGGATTTTTAATATGTCGGTGCCGGATCATATTTTGGCAGTACAGAAAGAATGGGAGCAGTACCCGTTTTTCGAGTTAGAGCGGAAAATGCTGCAAAAGGCAGAGAGCCTGATTAGGGAAAAAGATTATGGTCTGATGCACATTTTATTTTATCGAAAGCGGCTGGAAAGGGAGGATGAAGGGTACTGGCTGCAGAAGAATCGGATTGAGAACGCCTTGAAGGGGTATGATTTGAGTCGGATAGAGGCGGTGCAGGCGGTACTGAACATGACGTATGCCGTTTTTGGCGGCAGAATATACAGGGGATTTCAGCAAGATTTGTTTCAGGTTTTGGCAAAAGGCTGTCCAAATACGCGGGTTGAAGAGACAAGCTATCTTCATGAACAATATAATCGGTTTTTGAGTGGTGAGAGGGATTGGATTTAATTAGCCGGGAAAGAGGGATGCTTCGCAATGTGCAGTCTTGAAAAACTCTCCAAAAGAGTGTAAAATCTAACAAGCATGATACACTAAAAGAGCGAAAGAAAACAAAAAAATGTTGCACTAAAGAGCACAAAACAAAATTGATGCACACGGAGGTAACTATGGCACTCAGTAAAAAACCGATGACGGGCATGAAGGATATTCTCCCCGAGGAGATGGAGATCCGCGACTATGTGATCGGCATTATCAAAGAGACTTACGGGAATTTCGGGTTTACCTCGATCGAGACGCCCTGTGTGGAAAACCTTGCGAACCTGAACTGCAAGGCGGGCGGCGAGAACGAGAAGCTGATTTTTAAGATATTGAAGCGGGGCGAGAAGCTGCGCATCGACGAGGCGAAATGCGAGGACGATCTGACGGACGGCGGTCTGCGCTACGATCTGACGGTGCCTCTTGTGCGGTATTATTCCAACCATGCCAACGAATTGCCCGCGCCTTTCAAGGCGCTGCAGATGGGCAATGTGTGGCGGGCGGACAGACCCCAGCGGGGACGCTACCGCCAGTTTATGCAGTGCGATATCGATATTTTGGGAGAGGCGACGAATCTGGCGGAGATCGAGCTGATTCTGGCGACTACCACGACCCTTGGCAGGATCGGTTTTAAAAACTTTAATATCCGCATCAACGACAGGCAGATTTTAAAGGCGATGGCGGCTTACAGCGGCTTTAGCGAAGAAGATTACGATCAGGTGTTTATTATCTTAGATAAGATGGACAAGATCGGAAGGGAAGGTGTGGCGGCGGAGCTTTTGGAAGCCGGATTTTCGCAGGAGAGCGTGGACAAGTATCTGGCGCTGTTTGCGGGGATGGAGCAGGCGGATGATGCGATCGCCTATATTGCGAAGGAGCTTTCGGGCGTGCTTCCAGAGGGCGTCATGGAGGGCTTTCAGGAGATCATAGACAGCGTGGAGGCGACCAAAGGTGATTTCTTCAAGTTGGTGTTTGATCCCACGCTCGTGCGGGGTATGTCCTACTACACGGGCACGATCTTTGAGATCGATATGCCGGAGTTTGGCGGCAGCTGCGGAGGCGGCGGAAGATACGATAAGATGGTGGGGAAATTTACGGGAAACGACGTGCCGGCGTGCGGCTTTTCGATTGGATTTGAGCGCATTATCCTGCTTCTTTTGGAGAGCGGCTTCAAGGTGCCGAAGGCGGGAAAAAGAATCGCCTATCTGATGGAAAAAGGGCTGCCCTCCGAGAAGCTTTGCGAGGTGATGGCAAAGGCGCAGGCGGAGCGGGAAAAGGGAAACCAGATTCTGGTGGCACGGATGAACAAGAACAAAAAGTTCCAGAAGGAACAGCTTACCGCGCAGGGATATGAGGAGTTTTGCGAGTTTTACAGAGAGGAATTGAAACGATAAAGAAGCCGTCCGGACAGGTTTGGACGAACGCTTCGGAAAAGAGGGAGATATCAGTCATGGCAGAATCAATGCAGGGTTTAAAGAGAACGCACCGCTGTGCGGAGCTTTCCTTACAGAACGTGGGGGAAGAAGTGACCGTTATGGGATGGGTGCAGAAGCAGAGGAACAAGGGCGGCATCATATTTGTGGATCTTCGCGACCGTTCCGGCATTTTGCAGATTATATTTGAGGAGAGCGACTGCGGCGCGGAGGCGTTCGCCAAGGCGGAGAAGATGCGCAGCGAGTTTGTCATCGCTGTTGTCGGCAAGGTGGAGAAACGCTCAGGCGCGGTCAACGAGAATTTAAAGACGGGAGAGATCGAGATTCGCGCGGCAAAGGTGCGCGTGCTGGCAGAATCCGAGACGCCGCCCTTCCCGGTGGAGGCGGACTCCAAGACGAAAGAGGAGATTCGATTAAAATACCGCTATCTGGATCTGAGAAGACCGGATATTCAGGAAAAGCTGATGCTCAGAAGCAAGATTGTCTCCGAGATGCGTTCTTTCATGGCGAAGGAGGGCTTTCTGGAGATCGAGACGCCGATTCTGTGCAAGTCCACGCCGGAAGGCGCAAGGGATTATCTGGTGCCAAGCCGCGTGCATCCGGGGCACTTTTACGCGCTGCCCCAGTCGCCCCAGCTTTACAAGCAGCTTTTGATGTGTTCAGGGTACGATCGGTATTTCCAGATCGCCAAGTGTTTCCGAGACGAGGATCTGCGGGCGGACAGGCAGCCGGAGTTTACGCAGGCGGATATGGAGCTGTCCTTTGTGGATGTGGACGATGTGCTGGAAGTGAATGAGCGGCTGATCCGACATATCTGCAAGGAGGCGATCGGGCTTGACGTGCAGCTTCCCCTGCCGCGCATGACATGGCAGGAGGCGATGGACCGGTTTGGATCCGACAAGCCGGACACCCGTTTTGGAATGGAACTGACAGATGTGTCGGATGTGGTCGCGGGATGCGGTTTCGGCGTGTTTACTTCCGCGCTGGAAAACGGCGGTTCGGTTCGTGGCTTAAATGTGAAGGGACAGGCGGCAATGCCCCGGAAAAAGATTGACGCGCTCGTCGATTTTGCGAAGGGCTACGGCGCGAAGGGGCTGGCATATTTGAGCGTGCAGGAGGACGGCACCTACAAGTCCTCTTTTGCAAAATTTATGACAGAAGAAGAACTGGACAAGCTGGTGCAGGCAATGCAGGGCGAGAAGGGCGATCTGCTTCTCTTTGCGGCAGACAAGAAAAACATCGTCTACAGCGTGCTCGGCGCGCTGCGCGTGGAGCTCGGGAAACAGCTCGGTCTGATCGACGAGTCGCAGTTTAACTTCCTCTGGATCGTGGAGTTCCCGCTGCTTGAGTGGAGCGAGGAGGAGAACCGCTTTATGGCGATGCATCATCCTTTCACGATGCCTATGGAGGAGGACTGGCAGTATATCGACTCCGATCCGGGCAGGGTGCGCGCGAAGGCTTACGATATCGTGTTGAACGGGGTGGAGCTTGGCGGCGGTTCCGTCAGAATCCATCAGGACGACATACAGGAGAAAATGTTTGAGGTGCTGGGCTTTACGAAGGAGCAGGCGTGGGAGCAGTTTGGGTTCCTCTTGAGCGCCTTCAAGTACGGCGTGCCGCCTCATGCGGGTCTGGCATACGGGCTTGACCGTATTGTGATGCTCTTAACCCATGCGGACAGCATCCGCGAGGTGATCGCGTTCCCGAAGATCAAGGACGCGTCCTGTCTGATGACGGAGGCGCCGGGAACGGTGGACGAGAAGCAGCTTGCGGAGCTGCAGATCGCGGTGGCGCCGGAGACGTCTGGCGATGCAGAGTAAGATGCCGGATTCTTATAAAGAGTTGTTTGCGGGTGGAAAATCTGTGCCGGGACGTTACAGATTTATCTGATTGCAGTGTAGAGTGGAGTATGTCTGTGGGGAAGCCGGGAAACATGCTTCGGAAAAGAGGGAAATATGGCGGGACAAAAAGTAGATAACAGTGCGCTGGAAGCGGCGATAGAAACATTTCGTTCGGACAAAGAGAGAGACAGCTACGTGAAGGTGATGGAGCTTTTGGAGAAATCCATTGTGATCGTGCCGGCAATTCCGCCAAAGGATATGGACCCGGCGCTCATGGAACAGTTGAAAGAGGGAAAGCCGGTGCAGTTTTCCAAAGATACGAAAATTGTACCCTGTCTGCTGCGCAAGGAGACGGGGGAACAGGCGCTTCCCATCTTTACTTCGCCGGAGCAGATTCCGGAGGACAAGAAGAGTCCCATGGTGATAGCAATGCCTTTTATGGGTGTGATTTCCATGGTTTCGGCGAATCAGGATAAGGTGTCGGAGGTCGTTGTCAATCCTTTTACGGGTATGATGGTGCTGAACAAGTCGATTTTGGAGATAGCTGAGAAGCGCAGAAAAGCGGTCGGTCAGATGAAGACCGTGCAGCTAACGCCGGAGCAGTTTCAGGATTTTGCCCATAACAGGGTATCGCTGTTCCTTCTGCCGAAGTTCCTTTTCGAGCAGAAAGAGGAAGGGCTTAAGCGTCTGCAGCAGGAGGAGGGCGCGCTTCTTCTGCAATTTTACGACGAGGTTTATCCGAAGGGGAAGAAGAGCGGCTGCCGGGCGGAGGATTTCTCACTGATGACGCTGAACCTCACGGACACGATACAGCTCACCCGTCTGGACCTGCCCGACGAGACGAACAAAAAGGGGCTGTGCTATCGGGTTTACGCGGTCTTTAAGCGCGACACGGAAGAGGTGCTGTATTACACGATGGAAAAGACGCAGGACGGCAATGTGATCGCCAAAGTGACGCAGGACGGCAAGCATGAAGTTCTGGAGCCTGCGCCGGAAAATGGGGCGGAGATCGAGGCGATTATGGGGCTTGTACAGCCCGGTTGAGGAGAACAGGAAGGAAAGCAGTATGACAGACACGGTTATCTTCGATTTGGACGGGACGCTTCTCGACACGCTGGAGGATTTGACGGACAGCGTCAATCACGCCATGGAAACCTTCGGCTTTCCTGTGCACACGATTGACGAGGTGCGCACCTTTGTGGGGAACGGCGCGCCGAAGCTCTTGGAGCGCAGTATACCGCAGGGGTTGGAAAATCCCGACTATGAGGCGGCGCTGGCGGCTTTCAAAGCGCATTATGCCGAGCACTGCGAGGACAAGACAAAACCTTATGAGGGCGTGCTGAAGGTGCTCTCTGAGTTAAAGGCTCAGGGCTATCATCTCGCGGTCGTCTCCAACAAATTTGACGGCGCGGTCAAGAAACTCTGCAAAAAGTATTTTGGGGAATTTATTTCGGTTTCAATCGGGGAGAGCGCGGAAGTGAAGAGAAAACCTGCGCCCGATACGGTGTACCGGGCGCTTCGTGAACTCGAGAGCGATGCTTCCCGCGCGGTCTACGTGGGAGACTCCGAAGTGGATATCCAGACGGCGAAAAACGCGTCGCTGCCTTGTATCAGCGTTACATGGGGCTTTCGCACCGAAGAAAAGCTCCGGAGCGAGGGCGCGAAAGAAGAGATGATGATCAAGACTCCTCAGGCGCTTGTTCCCCTTCTGGCTCGTCTTCGGGCGGAAGGGTAATCAATACTTTTACGATGTGGTTGTCCTGAATACCGCAGGCGCGCAGGGTGATGCCGTTCTCTAATGCGATGGTTTCCTGATCCTGCGGCAGCCGGTCAAGCTTTTCGATCATCAGACCGCCGATGGAATCGTAGTCTTCGGATTCCAGAGAGATGTTCAGGGCGTCGTTTATGTCGTTCAGCTTCATGCCGCCCTCGACAAGATACTGTCCCTCCTCCGTCTCCTGAATCAGCTCTTCCTCGTCCGCGTCGTACTCGTCGCGGATCTCGCCGACCAGCTCCTCGATGATATCTTCCATGGTGATCATGCCCACCGTCGCGCCGTACTCGCTCAAGACGAAGGCGATGCTGCTGGATTTTTCCCGGATTTCCATCAGCAGATCCGACACGTTCTTATATTCATAAGTGTAGTAAGCCTCGCGTAAAATCTTCTTGAGGCTGAATTTTTCTTTGTCTTTCACCAGAATAAAATCTTTGATATTGACAATGCCGATGATATGGTCGGGGTCTCCGTCATAGACCGGCAGGCGCGTAAACATGCAGGACTGGAACGTGGAGAGCAGTTCCTGATAGGTGGCGCTCAAAGGGACCGTGGTCATCTGAATGCGGGGAATCATAATATCCTTGGCGACGGTGTCGCCGAAATCGAACACGTTGTAGATGAGCGCCCGCTCCTCCGATTCGATGGCGCCGCCCTCGTGGCTGACGTCCACATAAGTTTTCAGTTCTTTCTCAGTGATGCTGAAATTGTTTCCCTCGGAGCTGATATGTAACAGCCGGAGAATCCAGTTGGAGAGCATATCCACCAAAAAGATCACCGGGGTAAGTATTGTCATCAGCAGCCGGATCAGGGGCGCGAACAGGAGCGCGATCGGCTCGGCGCGCTGCATCGCCCACGTCTTGGGGATGATCTCGCCAAACATCAGAATCACGAAGGTCAGAACGCCGGTGGCGATTCCCACAGCCTTATTGCCCCACATGCTGATGGCGAAAGTGGTCATCAATGAGGAGGCGGACAGGTTGACAATGTTGTTGCCGATCAGAATGGCGCTCAGCATTTTGCCATACTGCTCCAGAATGGCGAGCACGCGGATCGCCCCTTTATTGTCCTCCTCTGCTAAGGTGCGAAGCCGCACCCGGTTGACGGTTGAAAAAGCGGTCTCGGCTGAGGAGAAAAAGGCTGACAAAAACACGAGCACGCCCAGCGAGACGAGTTGTATGACACCTGTGGTATCCAATAATGTTCACTCCTTGTTTTCTTATTTTATAGATTTCGTTCCTTACTAATCACAAATATTATTATAAGATGAAGAATGTGTCAAGTTTTTATGGGCGGGGGAATACATATTTAAAAGAGGGTGCGGGACAGGAATAAGAATAGGGGGTAGTTATGGGAAAAAAGGATTTATATATGGAAAAGGCGGTCTTTATCATCAAGTGTATGCTGGGCGCGTACATACTGACGGCGGGGCTTTTGCTGCTGTTGGCGTTTATGCTGTACCGCTTCGGTCTGTCCGAGAAGGTGGTGTCGCTCTGCATCATTGCAGTCTATATCATCGTCACTTTTCTGGCGGGGCTGCTTGCGGGGAAGAAGGAGAAACACAGGAAATTCCTGTGGGGGCTTATCATGGGCGCGCTGTATTTCGGCATTCTTGTAGTCGTGTCTCTGGCGGTAAACAAGGGTGTGGAAGATATCGCCGGAAACATGATGACGGTCTTTTTCCTCTGCGCCGGCAGCGGTATGCTGGGCGGGATGGTCGCGAAATGAGACTGGACGGACAGAAAGATTTATGCTATACTGTCTAAAGTTATGAGCAAGTCTATACATAAGGAGGACATACCGATGAAGCATATTAAGACGTTATCTACCAGAGATCTGAAGGAGTCCATGAAGAAGGGCGGCTGCGGCGAGTGCCAGACGTCCTGCCAGTCTGCATGCAAGACTTCCTGTACCGTAGGGAACCAGAGCTGCGAGAAGGCGAGATAGGATTTTCGGCGGCATTCCGTTTTTTACAAGAAAATGGTTAGGAAAAGGATCAGGCTCGGCATGCGGCGCATGACGGGCTTCCTTGTGTGTATAAAAAGTCAGGAGAAAAATTGTGATACATCAGTATATAAGCAACGGTTATCATATTGTGATGGATGTCAACAGCGGCAGCGTCCATGTGATGGACAAGATCGCCTACGATGCGGTTCCTATTGTGGAGCGGCTGCTGGAGCAGGGAACAGAAGAGCGGGAAGAAATCGCCCGCGCGGTGGCGCAGGAGCTGTCTGTGGAGCCTTCCGAGGCGGAGGAGACGGTGGAGGAGATCCTGTATTTAAAAGAGCAGGGACAGCTTTTTACGGAAGATATTTACGAGAAGTACATAGACGCTTTCAAAAACCGGGAGACGGTGGTGAAGGCGCTCTGCCTGCACATTGCCCACGACTGCAATCTGGCATGTAAGTACTGCTTTGCGGGGGAGGGCGAATACCACGGCAGGAGGGCTCTTATGAGTCTGGAGGTGGGAAAGAAGGCGCTTGACTTTCTCGTGGCGAACTCCGGCAGCAGGGTGAATCTGGAAGTGGATTTTTTCGGCGGTGAGCCGCTTATGAACTGGCAGGTTGTGAAGGAGCTGGTGGCGTACGGCAGATCCCTCGAGGAGCCAAACAATAAAAAGTTCCGCTTTACGCTGACGACAAACGGCGTGCTTCTGGATGATGAAATTCTGGAATTTGCGAACAGGGAAATGTCAAATCTTGTTTTAAGCATTGACGGCAGGAAGGAAATCCACGACCTGATGAGACCCCATCGGGGCGGGCAGGGAAGCTATGATGAGATTCTTCCGAAATATAAGCGTGCCGCCGAGAGCAGAGACCAGATGAATTACTATGTGCGGGGCACATACACCCACAATAATACGGACTTTTCCAAGGACGTGATTCATCTCGCCGACGAGGGTTTTGAGCAGATCTCCGTGGAGCCTGTGGTGGCGGACAAAAAGGAGGATTATGCGCTCCGCATGGAGGATGTGCCGAAACTTCTTTCCGAATACGATAAACTGGCTCTGGAATATATTCGCAGAAAAAAAGAAGGAAAGGGTTTTCAATTCTTTCATTTTATGATAGATTTAGAAGGTGGTCCATGCGTGGCGAAGAGATTGTCGGGCTGTGGATCGGGTACGGAGTATCTTGCGGTGACCCCGTGGGGAGACCTTTACCCTTGTCATCAGTTTGTGGGGCAGGAGGAGTTCCTTATGGGAAATGTGGATCAGGGAATCGTCCGCGGGGATATTCGGGATAAGTTTAAAGCATGCAATGTCTATGCCAAAAAAGAGTGCAGGGATTGCTTTGCGAAATTTTATTGCAGCGGCGGCTGCGCGGCGAACGCTTACCATGAGAGCGGCGATGTGAACGGTTCCTATAAGCTGGGGTGTGAACTGCAGCGGAAACGTGTCGAGTGTGCGATTATGATAAAGGCGGCGCTTGCCGATCAGGAAAAGGAGAGTTAGTTATGAAAAAGAGCAGAGCGGTTGTCAGTCTGATCGTCTATGTGCTGATTTTGGGATTGCTGGGTTATACGGCAGTTTTCGGCGTCGGCTCGGACAAGTCGGGCGCGGCGGGGAGTATTAAGCTGGGACTGGATCTGGCGGGCGGCGTCAGCATCACCTATCAGGTGGTGGGAGATGAAGACCCGAGCGCGGAGGATATGAGCGATACCATCTACAAGCTGCAGCAGCGTGTGGACGGTTACAGCACAGAGGCGCAGGTGTATCAGGAGGGAACCGATCGAATTAATATCGAGATTCCTGGCGTTACCGACGCCAACGCGATTCTGGAGGAGCTGGGCAAGCCCGGAAGCCTCTACTTTATCGCGCAGACGGACAGCGAGGGTAACAATAACTATGAAGCAGGATATGGCATTGATGCCGAGGGTAATCTGATTCCGCAGTACCAGTTGAACAAGACGATTGAGGAACTGCAGGCGGACGGTTCCATCGTGCTTACCGGCACGGAGGTGGACGGCGCACAGGCGAGGGCGCAGCAGGACTCCATGGGCAATCTGGAAAATGTAGTTACCCTTTCCTTTAATGAAAAGGGTAAGCAGGCGTTCGCGGAGGCGACCACCAAGGCTTACGAGAACGGTGAGACCATCGCCATCTACTACGACGAGGAGTTTGTGAGTGTGCCCAACGTCATCTCGGCGATCACCGACGGCAACGCGGTTATCACGGGACAGAGCACGGCGGCGGAGGCGGAGCAGCTTGCGTCCACCATCCGTATCGGCGGACTGAAACTGGAACTGGAAGAGCTGCGCTCTAACGTGGTGGGCGCACAGCTCGGTTCGGCGGCAATCCAGACCAGTCTGATTGCGGCGGCAGTCGGCTTCGCGCTGGTAGTTGTCTTCATGATTGCGGTATATTATTTCATGGGTTTTGCGGCGTCACTGGCGCTCTGCCTGTACACGGAGCTTCTGGTCATTTTGATGTACGCCTTTGAGGTGACATTAACCCTGCCCGGTATCGCAGGTATTATCCTGACCGTTGGTATGGCGGTGGATGCGAACGTGATTATCTTTGCCCGTATCCGCGAGGAGATCGCGGCAGGCAAGAGTGTGCAGAATGCGATTAAGATCGGTTTCCAGAAGGCCTTATCCGCGATTCTGGACGGCAATATCACAACGCTGATTGCGGGTCTGGTGCTTTACTTTATGGGAAGCGGCACGATCAAGGGCTTCTCCATCACATTGATGCTTGGTATCATCCTTTCCATGTTCACGGCGCTTGTGGTGACAAAGTTTCTTGTGAACATCTTCTATGCGCTGGGGATTCAGAGCGAGAAGGCATACGGCGTGGCGAAGGAGAGAAAGACCATCAACTTCCTCTCCAAAAGATATGTGTTCTTCGGCATTTCCATCGCAGCGATTCTGGCGGGATTTGTCGCTATGGGCATCAATAAATCGAGCATCGGCATGACGATGAATTACAGTCTGGATTTTGTGGGCGGCACTTCCACAACCATGACGCTGAATGAGGACATGAGCATCGAGGAGATCGACGCACAGATCGTTCCCCACATCGAGAAAATCACAGGGGACGGCAACGTGATGAGCACCAAGGTGGCAGGTTCCAACGATATTATCATTAAGACCAGAACTTTGAACGTGCAGGAGAGAGAGGCATTTAACGAAGTGATGGTGAATAACTTCGGTGTGGATGAGAGCAGTATCACGGCGGAGACCATCAGCGCAACGATCAGCTCCGAGATGCAGTCCGGCGCGATCAAGGCGATTCTGGTGTCCACGGTGCTGATGCTTCTGTATATCTGGTTCCGCTTTAAGGATATCCGCTTCGGCGCAAGTTCCGTGATCGCGCTGCTGCACGATGTGCTTGTGGTGCTGGCGTTCTACGCGATTGTGCGGGTGTCCGTGGGCAATACCTTTATCGCGTGTATGCTGACGATTGTCGGTTATTCCATCAACGCTACCATTGTTATTTTCGACCGTGTGCGTGAGAACCTGCGTGAGATGCGGAGTAAGGAAGGTCTGGAGGAGATGGTCAACAGAAGTATCAACCAGACGCTCACGAGAAGTATCTTTACTTCCCTGACAACGTTCTTCATGGTGGCGGCTCTGGAAGTGTTCGGCGTTTCTTCCATCCGGGAGTTCGCGCTGCCTCTGATGGCGGGTATCATCTGCGGTACCTACTCATCCATCTGTCTGACGGGTGCGCTCTGGTTCGTGTTCCGCACGAAGTTTGTGAAGGCGAAGAAATAGAGTCCGTTCAGCACGCGCCCATTCGCAAAATCGCATCTTCGATGCTTTCCTTTTGCGAATAAGCGGGCGCTCCCTCAGACCAGCATCTGTCTGCCAAACTCATGCAAGCATGATTTGTCTTACAGATTCGGTCTGGCTGAACTGTTGGAATAAATTACCCTCCGAAAATGTTACAATGGGTTGTGGCTTTTCGGAGGGTGTTTCTTTATGGAATATAGAAAGGTACAGCAGGATTTTATGGCGAAATGGATGGTGTCCGCAAAGAAAGCGGATTTTAACGGGATAGCGGCGAAATTTCAGATCGACCCGGTGATCGCCAGAATCATACGAAACAGGGATGTGGTGGGTGATGAGGCAGTCGAAAAATTCCTTCACGGCACGACGACGGATCTCTATGATCCCGCTCTTTTAAAGGACGCGGATAAGGCGGCGGGCATTTTGTGTGAGAAGACGAGGGAGCAGAAAAAGATCCGGGTGATCGGGGATTACGATATCGACGGTGTGTGCTCTTCCTACATACTGGCGGCTTGTCTGGAGAAGTGCGGCGCGGCGGTGTCCGTGGTGATCCCTCACAGGATACGGGACGGCTACGGGCTGAATGAGAAGCTGATTGAGGAGGCGGGGGAGGACGGCGTGGACACGATTCTCACCTGTGACAACGGTATTGCGGCGTTCCCGCAGATCGCTTTTGCGAAGGAGCTAGGCATGACGGTGATCGTGACAGACCACCACGAAGTGCCCTACGAGGTGCGGGAGGACGAAAGCCGTCAGGAGATACTGCCCCCGGCGGACGCGGTGGTGGACCCGAAGCAGAGCGGCTGTCCTTACCCCTATAAGGGCATTTGCGGCGCGGTTGTTGCATATAAACTGATGGAGCTGTATCTGGAAGAGATGGCGGCGGATGGCGCGCTGCCCGCGAAAGAGAGGGAAAACCTTCTGCGGGAGCTTCTGGCTTTCGCGGGCTTTGCCACGGTGGGGGATGTGATGGAGCTGACCGATGAGAACCGCATTCTCGTCAGGTACGGTCTGCGTCAGATTGAGCAGTCCGCGAATCCGGGGCTGCGCGCGCTGCTCACGGTGAATGAGCTGACGGAGAAAAAACTGACAGGGTATCATGTGGGCTTCATTCTCGGTCCCTGCCTGAATGCCACGGGGCGGCTGGATACGGCGGCGAGGGCGCTCGCCATGTTTCGGACGGAGGAACAGGCGGAGGCTGTCACCATTGCCGGGGAGTTGAAGGCGTTAAACGACAGCCGGAAGGAAATGACGCTGCTCGGGACGGCGCAGGCGATGGAGCAGATCGAGAACACTGCGCTTAAAGAGGATAGGGTGCTGGTGGTATTTCTGCCGGACTGCCACGAGAGTCTGGCGGGGATTATCGCCGGACGGATCAGGGAACGGTACCACAAGCCGGTCTTTGTCCTGACCCGCGGCGAGGAGGGCGTGAAGGGCTCTGGGCGTTCCATAGAGGCTTACCACATGTACGACAAGATGAGCGAGTGCAAGGAACTGTACACGAAGTACGGCGGGCATAAGATGGCGGCGGGGGTATCCATGCCGGAGGAGAACGTGGAGCCGTTTCGCGCGTTTTTGAACGCCCACAGTGGTCTGAGCGAGGAAGATCTCGTGGAGGTCATACATATCGACGTGCCCATGCCCATGTCCTACGTGACGCCTGAGTTGGTCAGACAGCTTTCTCTGCTGGAGCCCTTCGGCAACGGCAATCCCAAGCCGGTCTTCGCCCAGAAAAACGTGCGGGTATGCCGGGGGCGGATTCTGGGGAAAAATAAAAATGTGGGGAAATACCGGGTGGCGGACGAAAACGGGCGGGAGTACGATATGATGTACTTCGGCGATCTGGAACAGTGGCACGCATTTCTGTCAGCCCATTTCGGGCAGGAGGAGACGGAACGGCTCTACGCCGGGGGCAGCGGACGGATCGTCATCAGTGTGATCTACTATCCGGATATTAACGTGTATCGAGGCAGGGAGGAACTGCAGATGGTGATGCAGGACTACAGTGTATAACAGATAATTGCAAAACTCGTCTTAACACGGTAACGATTGTGCAAATGACATTACCATAAGCAGACCCTTGGAAAACGTTGGTACTTAGCGAGGTTCTTTCGAGCTTAGTACCGTTACGTTTGGAACGGAGCGCGAGCGAGTCTGCGTTGGTTATGTCATTTGTGCAATCTCAATGAACATAAATGAGTTTTGCAATTATCTGTCAGATGCGTCGCAGGGCACGAAAAAGCCCGGACATTCCGGGCTTTTTCGCAGTTTTCTTATGAGGGGGAGATAGTGAATTCATCAACTATCTTGATATCTATCATAAAGTGTAATTGTGTCCAAAATGTGTTTAGTTTGTGAAGGAAAAATAAAAAAACATTAAGAAACATTAAAGACAGACAAAAATTGCAAAAATGCGGTTTTCGTGCTATCTTACTATATAAATAAATATAAGAATTATATAGAGGAAAAGATTTTAACGAGGTGAGTTATGGCAGCTTTAAGTGAATTGTTGAGGGATGTATCCTACGAGTGCATATGTGGTACGCCGGAACGAGAGATAACGGATGTTATTTACGATTCCAGAAAGGTAATCGAGGGCTGTCTGTTCGTCTGCATACCGGGGGCGAAGGCGGACGGTCACAAATTTGCGGCGGACGCGGTGCGCGCCGGAGCGGCGGCACTGCTTGTGGAGCACGAGGTGGAACTGCCGGAGGGAGCGGAAGTGACGGTGCTTCGGGTGGTGGACGTCCGCTACGCGTTTGCCTTTATCTCGGCGGCATATTTCGGACACCCGGCGGAAAAGCTGAAGATCATAGGAATTACGGGTACGAAGGGAAAGACGACGACCACTTATCTTGTGAAATCCATTCTGGAGCAGGCGGGCAGGAAGGTCGGGCTGATCGGCACCATAGAAATCATTATTGGGGAGACGCACATTCACGCGGAGAACACCACGCCCCAGTCTTATCTGGTGCAGAAATACTTCCGGATGATGGCGGACGCCGGGTGCGACACGGTGGTGATGGAAGTTTCCTCGCAGGGGCTGATGCTGCACAGGACGCAGGGCTTCGTCTTTGATTTCGGAATATTCACGAATCTGGAGCCGGACCATATCGGGGAAAACGAGCATAAAGATTTTGATGACTATCTCCACTGCAAGAGCCTGCTGTTTCGACAGTGTAAGGTGGGGATTGTGAATGCTGACGACGCGCATTGGCGGGAAGTTACGAAGAACTGCACCTGTAAGCTGGAGACTTATGGGATTGACGCGGAGGCGGATCTCAAGGCGGAGGACATTGCCTTCTTAAACGAGGGCGGCAGCCTCGGTATGCGCTTTACGGCGAAGGGGCTTACCGATCTTCCCGTGCAGATCGCTTCCCCGGGCAGATTTAACGTTTATAACGCGCTCACGGCGATTGCCATATGCAGGCATTTCGGCGTGGACGGAAAGGCGGTACAGAACGCCCTTGCGGCGGCGAAGGTGAAAGGGCGGACAGAGATGGTAAAGGTGTCCGATGACTTTACGCTGATGATTGACTATGCCCACAACGCCATGGCGTTAAAGAGTCTGCTCGAGACGCTTCGCGCTTACAACCCGCACAGACTGGTCTGTCTCTTCGGCTGCGGCGGCAACCGGGCGAAATCCAGACGGTACGAGATGGGTGAGGTCAGCGGGCGTATGGCGGATCTGACCATCATTACCTCGGACAATCCGCGGACGGAGGAGCCGCAGGCGATCATCGACGATATCAAGGTCGGGATAGCGAAGACGGACGGGAAATATGTGGAGATCTGTGACAGGAAGGAAGCCATCGCCTACGCCATCGAGCACGGCGGGCCGGGGGATATTATCGTGCTGGCGGGCAAGGGGCATGAGGACTATCAGGAGATAAACGGTGTGAAATACCCGATGGATGAGAGAGAACTGATTCGGGAGATATTAGAGGAGAGGGCATGACGGAGCGGTATGCGGATGTTATCATAGATATCGCCCATGAGAAGGTGGATCGGGTGTTCCAGTACCGGATTCCGGAGGCGCTTACGGGGACGGTGAAGCCCGGCGTGCAGGTGCGCGTGCCTTTCGGGAACGGCAACAGGGAGCGGACGGGATATGTGGTGGATATTTCCGGGGAGACGGATTATCCTCCGGAGAAGATCAAGGCGGTTATCTCCGTGGACGAGAGGGGTATGACCGTGGAGGGCAGGCAGATCCAAATTGCCTACTGGTTGAAGAGCAATTACGGGGGAACGACCATTGCGGCGTTAAAGACCGTGCTCCCCGTGAAGCAGAAGCAGAAACCGCTTGAGAGGAAGAAGGTGCGGCGGTGCCTGTCCGGGAAGGAAACCGCGCAGGCGGCAGGCGAGTGTGAGAGAAAGCACCAGCGGGCGAAGGCGAGAGTGCTTTCGGCTCTGCAGACGGAGGAGGAACTGCCCTATGAGCTGATCAGACAGAAGCTCCATGTGGCGGCGTCCACCTTGCAGGCATTGGAGAGACAGGGATATCTTCGCATAGAGAAGGAGGCATTTTACCGCAATCCCGTGAAGGAGGCGGACAGAAGCGAGACGCGCCCCGTGCTGAATCCGGCGCAGCGGCATATCATAGAGGAAGTTCTCGCGGATTACCGGGCGGGGCGTCCGGGGGTGCATCTGGTGCACGGCGTCACGGGCAGCGGCAAGACGGAGGTGTATCTCGGCATTATCGAGGAGATGATCGCCATGGGGAAGCAGGCGATAGTGCTGATTCCGGAGATTGCACTGACGTATCAGACGCTGCTTAGGTTTTACAAGAGATTCGGGGACCGGGTGTCGGTCATCAACTCCTCGCTGTCCGCAGGGGAGCGGTACGACCAGATCGAGCGGGCGAAGGCTGGGGAGATTGACGTGATGATCGGACCGCGCTCGGCGCTGTTTACGCCCTTCGCCAATCTGGGGGTTATCGTGGTGGACGAGGAGCACGAGAACAGCTATAAAAGCGAGACGTCGCCCCGGTACCATGCAAGGGAGACGGCGGTGGAAATTGCGTCCCTGTGCGGCGCCAGCGTGGTGCTCGGCTCGGCGACGCCGTCCATGGAGGCATATTACCGCGCCGTCAAGGGAGAATATAAGTTATATGAGATGAAGGAACGTCCCGGAAACAGCGTGCTCCCGACGGTGCATACGATAGATTTGAGGGAAGAGCTGAAACAGGGAAACCGTTCCATATTCAGCCGGAAATTGAAGGGACTGATGGAGAACAGGCTGTCCGCAGGAGAGCAGACGATCCTTTTCTTAAACAGGAGAGGCTACGCGGGCTTCATTTCCTGCCGCTCCTGCGGGCATGTGATGAAATGTCCCCACTGCGACGTGTCCTTGTCGGAGCACAGAAACGGGATGCTTGCCTGCCATTACTGCGGTTACGAAGAGCCAAAACCGGGGAAGTGCCCTTCCTGCGGCTCGCCCTATCTGATGGGTTTCAAGGCGGGGACGGAGCAGGTGGAAGAGGCGATCCACAGGGAGTTTCCGGGGGCAAGGGTGCTTCGCATGGATGCGGACACCACGCGCAGGAAGGACAGCTACGAGCGAATCCTCGCTGCCTTTGCGGACGAGGAGGCGGATATTCTTGTGGGAACGCAGATGATTGTGAAAGGCCACGATTTTCCCGGCGTGACGCTGGTGGGTGTGCTGGCGGCGGATCTCTCCTTAAACCGAAATGATTACCGGGCGGGGGAGCGCACCTTCCAGCTTCTTACGCAGGCGGCAGGACGCGCGGGCAGGGGAGAGCTGCCGGGCGAGGTGGTGATCCAGACCTACCAGCCGGAGCACTACAGCGTGGTCTACGCGGCAAGGCAGGATTATGAGGGATTTTACGGGGAGGAGATCGCCTACAGGGGGCTTGTGGGCTATCCGCCCGTGGAACATATGCTGGCGGTTCTCATCGTCTCCCGCGTGCAGGAGGACGGAGAGCGGCTGGGGACAGAAATGACCGATATGGTCAAAAGAGAGATGGCTGACGCGGCAGGGCTGCGGGTGATCGGACCGGCGCAAAGCTCGATCGGAAAGATAGCCGACCTTTACCGACATTCTTTTTATGTCAGACACGGAGATTACCAAAAACTGGTGGAGGTCAAGGACCGGCTGGAACACTTTTGCAGGGAGAGGGAACTGAAAGGTCAGACGGTGCAGTTTGACTTTGACCCCATGAATACATTTTAGAGAGATAGAAAACAGGAAAGACAGGAGGAAAAGCAGTATGGCAACCAGAAAAGTCAGGGAGATGGGAGACCCGGTTTTGTCAAAGAAGTGTAAGGAGGTGACGGAGATCACACCGCGGCTGCAGGAGCTGATCGACGATATGTTTGAGACGCTGTATGAGGAGAACGGGGTGGGGCTTGCGGCGCCACAAGTAGGTATTTTAAAGCGTATTGTTGTGATTGATACGACCGGTGAAGATCCCCTGCTGCTGATTAACCCGAAAATATTGGAGACAAGCGGGGAGCAGGACGGCTACGAGGGATGTTTGAGCGTCCCGGGCAAGAGCGGCAAAGTGACAAGACCCAATTACGTGAAGGCGATTGCCTACGACGAAAATATGGAGCCCTTTGAGATTGAGGGGACTGAGTTGCTTGCCAGAGCGATCTGCCACGAGGTGGACCATCTGGAGGGGCATCTGTATGTGGAGAAGGTGCACGGACCTCTGGTCAATACGGAAGACTTGAAAGAAGAGGATGAATAAGATTATGAAAATAGTGTTTATGGGGACGCCCGATTTTGCGGTGGGGGCGCTTAATGCGGTCATAGAAGCCGGGCATGAGGTGACGGCGGTGGTGACCCAGCCGGATAAGCCGAAGGGCAGGGGCAAGGAAGTGCAGATGACGCCCGTCAAAGAGTGTGCGCTAAAGCACGATATTCCCGTGTTCCAGCCCGTAAAAATCAAGGAGCCGGAGGCGGTGGAGACGCTTCGCACGTATCAGGCGGATATCTTTGTGGTGGCGGCGTTCGGTCAGATTCTCTCGGAGGAGATTCTCTCCATGCCGAAGTACGGCTGTGTGAATATCCATGCGTCGCTTCTGCCAAAATACCGCGGCGCGGGACCGATCCAGTGGGCAATCATCAACGGAGAAAAAATAACGGGCGTTACTATCATGCAGATGGATAAAGGTCTGGATACCGGGGATATGCTGTTAAAGACGGAGGTGGAGATCGCCCCCGACGAGACGGCGGACACTCTGCACGACAAGCTGGCGGCGGCAGGCGCGGGGCTGATTGCGGAGGCGCTTGTGAAGATTGAGGCGGGCGAGGTGACGCCGGTCAGGCAGAACGACGAGGAGTCCTGCTATGCGAAGATGCTAAATAAGTCTATGGGGAAGATCGACTGGCAGATGGAGGCGGAGAAGCTGGATTGTCTGATAAGAGGGCTGATTTCATGGCCGGGCGCTTCCACGGTTTATCGGGGAAAAACTCTGAAAATCTGGCAGGAGGAAGTGGTTTCGGAGGCAGCGGAAAATGCCGCGCCGGGCACGGTTGTCCGGGTGGATAAGGACGCCTTCTACGTGCAGACGGGGAAGGGGCTGCTCAAGATACTGGCGGTGCAGCCGGAGGGAAAAAAGCGCATGGCGGTGAGGGACTTCCTGCTCGGATATCCGGTGAAGCCGGGCGATAAATTTGGGGAATCCTAAGCCTTAAAACAGGAGAATACAGGGAGAATGCCGAAAGGTGTTCTTCGGAATATGGAGGTGGCAGCATGGGATATTACGGTTACGGGATGGGTTATTACTTCGACCCGACTTACTTTCTCGTTCTGATCGGGGCGGTGCTCTGTCTGTGGGCGCAGGCGAGGGTCAGCTCCACTTACAATAAGTTTTCCAGAGTGCAGAGCCGGACGGGCATGACGGGCGCGCAGGCGGCGCAGAGGATTTTGCAGATGTCGGGAATTTACGATGTGCGCATCGAGCATGTGGGCGGCAGCCTTACCGACCATTATGATCCGGCGCACAAGGTGCTTCGTCTCTCGGATTCCGTGTACGGATCGACTTCCGTGGCGGCGATCGGGGTGGCGGCGCACGAGTGTGGTCACGCGGTGCAGCACGATAAGGGCTATGCGCCTTTAAAGATTCGTTCGGCTCTTGTGCCCGCGGCAAATATCGGTTCCAAGGCGGGGATTCCGCTGATTATTCTGGGTGCCATTTTGGGAATGAACCAGACGCTGATTCAGATCGGTATCTGGGTGTTCGCGCTGGCGGTGCTCTTTCAGGTGGTGACCCTGCCTGTGGAGTTCAACGCGTCCGGCAGGGCGCTTGCCATGCTGGGAGATTACGGGATGCTGGATCGGGACGAGACGGCAGGGTGCCGTAAAGTGCTGAAGGCGGCGGCGCTCACCTATGTGGCGGCGGCAGCGTCGGCGATCTTGCAGCTCTTGCGGCTTGTGCTGCTGTTCGGAAACAGAAGTCGGGACGATTAAAGATAGGGGTGCGGAGACATGGCACAGATCAATACACGGGAGATAGTTCTGGATATCCTGCTGGAGCTGTCCGGGCAGACGGAATACAGCAACGTCCTGATCGGAGCGGCGCTCAATAAATACGATTATCTGGACAGCAGGGAGAAGGCATTTATCAAGCGGGTCAGCGAGGGGACCATTGAGCGGCGGATTTATCTGGATTATGTGCTGGATCAATATTCAAAAACACCTGTTATTAAAATGAAGCCGCTGATTCGGGAACTGCTGCGCATGAGCGTGTACCAGCTTTTGTTTATGGAGCATATTCCGGCGTCGGCGGTCTGCAACGAGGCGGTGAAGCTGGCGAAAAGGCGCAGGTTCCAGAACCTGCAGGGATATGTGAACGGCGTGCTCAGAAATATTGCCAGAGGGCGGGAAAACATTGTTCTGCCTGACAGGGAAAAGGATCGGACCGCTTACTTGTCCGTGCGCTACTCCATGCCGACATGGCTTGTGGCACGTTTTTCGGCGTGCTACGGTGAGGAGGCGTGCGAGAAGATTCTGCAGGCATATCTGGAGCGGGGCGCGGTGAGCGTCCGTCTGGACGAGCGGCTTTCGGAGAGAGAGCGGGAAGAACTGTCTGCCGTATGGGAAAGAGAGGGCGTTAAGGTGCAGAGGCACCCTTATCTGCCCTATGCGTTCAGACTGCAGGGTTTGTCCGGCGTCCACAGTCTCGCCGGTTACCGGGAGGGGCGGTTTTCCGTGCAGGATGTCAGTTCCATGCTCGTTGTGGAGGCGGCGGGTATCCGCCCCGGCGATACGGTGATAGACGTCTGTGCGGCGCCCGGCGGCAAGGCGCTCCACGCGGCGGCGAAGTTAAACGGCACGGGCGAGGTCATTGCCTGCGACGTGAGCCGCTATAAGACGGATAAGATCGAGGAGAATCTGGCACGGCTCGGCATGGGCAACGTGTCCGTCCGCGTGCAGGATGCGAGGGTGAGGGACGATTCCCTTGTGGAAAAGGCGGACGTTCTGCTGGCGGATGTGCCCTGTTCGGGGCTTGGCGTGATCGGTCACAAGCAGGATATCAAGTACCGGGTGACCAGAGAATCCCTGACGGAGATTCAGACCTTGCAGAGAGAAATAATAACAAATGTTATTGATTATATAAAGCCCGGGGGTACGCTGATGTACAGCACCTGTACCATGAATCCCGGGGAGAATGAGGAGATGGCAGCGTGGATCTGTGAGACCTTCGGGCTGGAGCCGGTGGACATGAAAGACAGACTGCCCGCCGTGCTTGCCGAGGAGGGAAAACAGGGGATGCTGCAGCTGTTGCCGGGTGTCCACGAGACGGACGGCTTCTTTCTGGCAAAACTGCGGAAGAAGTAAAGTTGGGTTTAAGAGAAAGTGTAGGCGGGTCTAAGAGAAGGAACAGCGAGAACGAGCAAATGATGGAGAAGAAGGATATCAAGTCCCTCACGCTTGAGGAATTGAAAGCGGAGATGGCGGCACTCGGGGAAAAGCCTTTCCGGGCGGCGCAGCTTTACGAGTGGATGCACAGGAAACTGGCGCGTGGTTACGAAGAAATGAGCAACATTCCCGCGGCTATGAAAGCGAAATGTGGGGAAAGCTATCGGTATACGGCGCTGCATGTGGCGGCAGTGCAGGAGTCCGCCATAGACGGCACGAAAAAATATCTGTTCGCGCTCGCCGACGGCAATATGGTGGAAAGTGTGTGGATGCGCTATAAACACGGCAATTCGGTCTGTATTTCTTCTCAGGTGGGATGCCGCATGGGATGCCGCTTCTGCGCCTCTACGCTGGACGGACTTGTGAGGAATCTGACTCCTTCGGAGATGCTTGACCAGATCTATGCGATCACCTTAGAGACGGGGGAGCGGGTTTCCAATGTGGTAGTGATGGGGAGCGGGGAGCCTCTGGACAATTACGAGAACCTCCTGCGGTTTATCACGCTGCTTACGGACGAGGACGGGCTGCACATCAGCCAGCGGAACGTGACCGTCTCCACCTGCGGAATTGTGCCTGTAATGCGTGAACTGGCTGGAGAGAAGCTGCAGATTACGTTGGCATTGTCCCTGCATGCGGCGACGGATGAAAAGCGGCGGGAGCTGATGCCCATCGCCAACCGGTTTACGCTTGCGGAGCTGATGGACTGCTGCGCTTACTATTTCGAGCAGACCGGGCGGCGGATCACTTTTGAGTACAGTCTTGTGCGGGATGTAAACGATACGAGGAAGGATGCGGAGACGCTGGCGGCACTGATCCGGGGACTAAACTGTCACGTCAATCTGATTCCCGTCAATCCCGTCAGGGAAAGGGCTTACGTGCAGTCCGAGAGGCAGGCGGTGGAAGCTTTCGCCGCGCTCCTTGCGAAAAAAGGGATTAACGCCACCGTCCGCAGGGAGATGGGACGGGATATCGACGGCGCCTGCGGACAGCTCAGGCGGCGGTTTTTGGCGGAAACGGGAGAGGGCTGACTGTGGGATGCATATTTAATTTGCTTGCTCTTTTGCAGGGAATATGCTAACATGGGTAATTGGTAAAATGTGCAAATCACTAAAAACGGAGGAATATGCCGTGCTTAAGTCTTATGCGCTGACAGATATCGGGCGAAGAAGACAATTAAATCAGGATTATATTTATTGCAGCGAGACGCCTGTCGGAAATCTGCCGAACCTTTTTATTGTAGCGGACGGCATGGGCGGTCATAAGGCGGGGGATTATGCCTCCGACTTGGCTGTAGAGACGGTGATAGAGGAGGCGGAGGCGTCTTTCGAGAAGAACCCGGAGAAGATACTGGATTATGCCATCTCTAAGGCAAACGGGATTCTGCGCAAACGCGCCAGTGAGGACTTTGCCTTGAGCGGCATGGGAACGACGCTCGTCGCGGCGACCTGTATCGGCAGGTTTCTGGAAGTGGCGAACGTGGGAGACAGCAGGCTTTACGTGATCGGCGAGGAGATCGTGCAGATCACGGAGGATCACTCTCTGGTGGAGGAGATGGTCCGGATGGGCGGAATCGGCAGGGAAGAGGCGAGAAACCACCCGGATAAGAACATCATTACCCGCGCGGTGGGTGCAAGAGATGAGGTTGAGGTTGATTTTTTCAATCTGGAATTACAGACAGGAGATATGGTTTTACTTTGTTCGGATGGTTTGACTAACATGGTGGATGACGAGACGATATGCCGGATTTTGAAAAACGGCAAAAGCCTCAGGGACAGGGTAGAAGAACTGGTAGAGACCGCCAACGAAAACGGCGGCAGGGACAATATATCGGTGATCGTTATCGAACCGTTAGCAGACGAGGTAGAACATGATTAAGATAGGAATGATGATCGCCGACCGGTATGAGATTCTGGAAAAGATCGGTACCGGCGGCATGTCAGATGTATATAAGGCGAAAGACCATAAGCTGAACCGCTTTGTGGCGGTCAAGGTCTTAAAACAGGAATTCAGCGAAAACGCCAATTTTGTGTCCAAGTTCCGCATCGAGGCACAGGCTGCGGCGGGTCTTATGCACCCCAATATCGTCAATGTCTATGATGTGGGCGAGGAGGGTGAGAATCACTATATCGTCATGGAGCTGGTGGAGGGAATCACCCTCAAGAAGTATATTGAGAAGAAGGCGAGGCTTTCCGTCAAAGAGGCGGTGAGCATTGCGATTCAGGTTTCCATGGGAATCGAGGCGGCGCACAACAACCACATTATTCATAGAGATATCAAGCCGCAGAATATCATTATTTCCAAAGAAGGCAAAGTGAAGGTGACGGATTTCGGTATCGCCAAGGCGGCAACCAGCAACACGATCACTTCAAACGTGATGGGGAGTGTGCACTATACTTCGCCGGAGCAGGCGAGAGGCGGCTACAGCGACGAGAAGAGCGATATCTATTCGCTGGGCGTTACCATGTTCGAGATGCTTACGGGCAGAGTGCCCTTTAACGGGGAGACAACCGTAGCGATAGCGATCAAGCATATTCAGGAAGAGTTCCCTTCACCGAGGGAATATGTGCCGGAGATACCGGTCTGTGTGGAACAGATCGTCTTTAAGTGCTGCCAGAAAAGCCCTGACAGGAGATACCAGTCCATGTCTGAGCTGATTGTGGATTTAAAGCAGTCGCTGATCAGCCCGGACGAGGATTTTGTCAAGGTGGCGGATCCTGATGAGGAGGCTTCCACCCGCATGATCACAGACAGGGATATGGTGCAGATCAAGCGCCAGTCGGATAACCGGGATTCCATGGATGAGGCGATGCGCTTAAAGAAAGACGTCAGAGACAGGGATCATGTACGTTCCTACGAGGATGAGGACGACGAGGACTGGGACGACGACGAGGAGGACTACGATCCCAAGATGGAGAAGATCACTACCATACTTGCGGTGGTGGCGGCGCTGCTGATCGGCTGTATTCTGATCTTTATCGTGGGTCGGGCGATGGGCGTCTTTACTTTCGGCAAAGAGACAGCGCCGGAGGAGCAGGAACAGGAGACGGAGCAGGTGGAGATGATCCGCGTGGTCGGCATGCACGTGGATGAGGCGAAACGCAAGCTCCTCGAGCTGGAACTCTCGCCGGAAATCAAATATGAGGAGAACAGCTCGTACGACGCGGGCACGGTGCTTCGCGCCAGCGTGCAGGACGGGCTGATGATAGATAAGGGGACTACGATTGTGCTCACGGTGGCGGAGGCTGCGGAGGGTGTGGAAGTTCCCGACGCCACAGGGAAATCCCAGACGGAAGGCACGGCGCTTCTGGAAAAAGAAGGCTTCGTGGTAAATGTGGTGGAGAGTTATGACCCGCAGGTGGAGAAGGGGATTGTAATCTCCCAGTCCCCGGAGGCGGGAACGAAAGCGTCGGCGGGATCCAGCATCACCATCCGTGTCAGTCAGGGCGTGGAGGACAATAAAGTCAGGGTGCCCGATGTGGTTGGCATGACGGAGATGGACGCCACGGCAACTTTGGCGGAGAGCGGTCTGCCTGTGGGAAACGTTACCGAGACGCCCCATGAGGATCCGAATCTTGCGGGCATGGTGTGCTACCAGAGTTACTCGGTCGGCTCCTATGTGGAGAAGGGCACGCCTGTGGATCTGCGGATCAGTACCGGACCTTCCCAGCTGACTTACAAGTATTCCGAGGGTATTACCGCGCCTACGGAAGAGCCGTCCTACCAGAGCGGTATGCAGGTGAATGTGACGCTCACGGCAGACGACGGCACACAGCTTTTGAATACGGAGACGACTGCATTCCCTGTGGGGGTCAACTATACGGGAATCAAGTCGGCGACGGGCACCATCCGCTATACCTTTACGGTGCAGACGGAGCCCACCACGATCACCGACCCCGAGACCGGGGAGACGACGACCGAGGGCGGCGGTACGGAGACTAAGACGGTGGAGAGAAAGGTCAATTTTGTAGAAGAATAACGTATGGTTGGCAAGATAATGAAAGGGATCGCCGGGTTCTACTATGTGCATGTGGAGGGGCGCGGCGTCTATGAGTGCAAGGCGAAAGGAATATTCAGAAAAGAGGGAATCAAGCCTCTGGTCGGGGACAACGTCGAGATGGACGTGCTGGACGATGCGGAAATGCTCGGAAATATCCGGGAGATTCTGCCGCGGAAAAGCGCGCTTTTAAGACCGGCGGTGGCAAATGTGGACCAGGCTTTGATTCTCTTTGCGATCGTGAAACCAAATCCGAACTTTAATCTGCTGGACCGCTTTCTGATTCGTATGGAGCAGCAGGAACTTCCCACGATCATCTGCTTTAACAAGGAGGATATCGCTTCCCCGGAGGAGAAGGAGGCGCTTCGCAGGGCATATGAGACTTGTGGATATCAGGTGTTATTTATAAGCGTTCTGGAAAATAGGGGACTGGAACAGGTGCGGGAGCTGCTGGCGGGAAAGACGACCACCCTTGCCGGACCGAGCGGCGTCGGCAAATCCTCCCTGATTAATCAGCTTTCCCCCGAAACGAAGATGGAGACGGGGGAGATCAGCGAGAAGATCAAGCGGGGGCGGCATACCACCAGACATTCGGAGATTATTGCGCTGGGGGACGGCACTTATATCATGGATACGCCGGGCTTTACATCTCTCGATATGCCGGATATCACGAAGGAGGAACTTGGCGGGTATTATCCGGAGTTTCGTGCCTACGAGCCGTACTGCAAGTTCCGCGGCTGCGCCCACTTAAGCGAGCCGGACTGTGGCGTGAAAGAAGCCGTGGAGGCAGGCGGGATCAGCCGGGTGCGGTATGAGAATTATACGGTGCTGTATAGGGAGTTGAAGGAGAGCAGGCGGTATTGAAACACAACCGCCTGCCGTTTTTCGTTTAGGAACTACAGCGTCCTCAGATAGGAACCTTTCCAAGTTGCCAGCACAAACCGTCTGTCCTCGTCAAACATGAGAAAGTCCGATACATATTCATAATCGAAATCCGCAATCTTTTCCATGTCAGCGAGGGTATAAAGGCTGGACAGGGACGGCGCTGTCTCATACGCCTCGTAGTCGCGCGGGTCGCATTGCTTTCCAAAATCCACAAACAGGTATTTTTCCCCTTCAGATATCCAGATTCTGTCATACAGCGTGCCGGTCGCGGGTTTCCACGCAGACGGCAGTTCCATTCTTGCAGCTTCCGCAAAATTTTTGTCGGTTTTTATGAGCAGGTTCTTTTTCCAGTCCACATAGTAATTATGGGTTTTGCAGAATGACAGCCCATGCAGACGGTCGGGTATGCTGTCAAATTCCCGCACCGTCTGATAGTCGATGTTTCCTATATCCGCCGGTGACACCTGCGCCCTGCCCTTTGTATTTCCGCCCGCCATCTCATCAGCCATAATCCTGTAAATGCGGTCACTGTAAACGTCATAGTGCATAGAGACGGTTTTTGGAAGCCGTCCCAATACAACATTTGTCGGTCCGTCCAGAATCTGGTGTTTAACGCCCGTGCAGTCTAAAAACATGGTTCTGCCGTCCCAGTCAAAATCCAGCACGCCGCCGTCATCATGCGTAAACACGATCCTATCCCCTTCTCTGCGCTCCATCGCGCACCTTCCGATCTCTTCCCCGCTCTCCAGAGAAATCAGCGCGATCATCCCGGATGTATTTTTCGCAGCCAGAAGTTTTTTGTTCCCGGAAATGGCTGTCTCTGACAGATTGCTCAGTGATTTTACGGACTGCTGCAGCTTTCCACTTTCCAGATCATATACATATGCCGTATTTCTGCTGACTGTGACAAGCAGCTTTTCGTCCGCGGTTATGTACGGCGTAAATCCGCCCTTTAGCTTTTTTGTCTTCATAAATCGTCCTCCTCGTATATATCTATCCTACTATGAATGATGTATGGGGGCAATGCCTTTTTCGGTTCCTTCATTTTTCATGGAAGCATACTTGCACCCGATAGGCTGGGCAGATATACTAATGGCAAAGGAAGGTTTTTGTGATGATAAAGAGACGGATACTGTGTACGGTCATAGTGCTTTGCTTATTGTTCGCGGTCGGCAGCGCAGATCAGGAAAAGATGGATGCTGCCCAAATTAATACTTCTGTGGAAGACCTTGCGGCGGAAGCGGCAAAAGAGGACGTCTGGAACGGGAAAGAGACAGCGCAGGCAGAGGAAGGTGCGGAAGGCGGACCAGACGCAGAGCAGACAGGGACAGACGTGGAGAGCGGAGGGGAGACAGAGCCGACGGCAGCGGATGCCGTGTATTTATATAAGGGTTCTGCCCGGCTTGCCCAGATGGTGGAGGAGCAGTCGGAAGCGTTGGAGGGATATGCTTCCTTGCTGCAGGAATATGAGCTGCCAAGGCAGGACAGCGGTAGCGGGCAGGAACCCGGATTCGCCTTGCTTTATCTGGACAGCGATGATGTGCCGGAGCTGGTCGTAATGGAGGGAAAGGCACATGCACAGGGCGCGTCCGTCTTTATGTTTCGGGACGGAAAGGTAATTGCCTTAGGAACATACGGACAGTACGGCGCTATGCCGTACCGGGAGAAGGAAGGGCTTCTGTTTGACGATTACGACACGCTGGGCAATCTTCACTTCGGGGTGTATCAGATCGAGGAAGATCATTCGGCGCTCCTGCAAAGCTACGATTATTGGGCGGGGCTGCCGGAAGGAGGAGAGGAAGCCGCCTATTGGGTGGACGGGAAAGAAGTGACAGAAGAACAGTACCGGGCGGTCTCGGATAAGTGGGATGCGGGCGGGTATCAGATGATACAGTATGATGACTGCCGGAAACTGCCGGGAACCGATATACCCAAAAGCCTGCGGGAAGAACTGGAGGACCGCATTCTGATGCGGGAAGAAGTGTTAAAACAGAATCTGCTGACCACGGCGGGGGCGCAGGAGAGCGATATTTTACTGTTTGATTATGACGATTTTGACGGGGACGGGAAACAGGAAGCGTTTATGATTGCCGGGGAGTCTTTCATTCAACCCGGCGGGTGGGGAGATGAAACGTGGTATAAGGGAACGCTTTACTTTGCAGGAGCGGATGGCGGCACGCAGACGCTGGATAACAGTTTCGGTGTATACCGCATGATAGACGGGGTCATGGATTTCGGGTCGAGGAAGTACTTGTTCTTTTATACAGATTATTGCGTTACGGCAGATCTCAGTGAAATATGGACTGTGAGAGACGGGAAACCGGTGGAGGAAAGCGATTTGTTCCAACATGGGCAGGTGGTGTACCGCGGCGACAATGAAAGAGATGAGCTGGAAATCTGGGTGGACGCATACGATATTTTTTGTGAGAAGGAGGATTCCGGCAAGGATGACCTGTGGACCGGGCATAGCTATAAACCGTATTTCTATCATTACGACGCTGTCAGTGACCAGCTGGAACCGTATGCAGGAGAGGAGATTACCCCGGAGGAATTTAAGGAACTCAGTAAAACGAATATCATAGAAGAGATCGAGGCGGAAGGCTATACAGTCGGAAAGATCATCCACTGGGGAAATGATATTGTGACGATTAACTATCATTATGTAGAATTACGGTGCGAGGATGAGTCTCGGGAAACCTATGTCTATGAAAACGTGATCTGGGATAACCGTGCCGGGGATTACTGGCGGAAGGACGAGAGGGGCGTCACTTCGTGGGAGAATGCGGGAGAGTGGGGAAGCTATGGCATACCACGGCGTGGCGCCATTGGATAACAAGTATTGGTTTGATTGGTCAGAACGGTCAGACTGACCAATCGAACCAATCAGACCAAATGCAATTATTAGATGATGAAACGGTATTATTAAAATTGATATAGGAACAGATGAGGGGGTATAAAAATATGGATTGATACAGAGGAAGAAATTTCATGTGAATCTTATTGTAAGGACAAGCGCTTTTTTGTATAATTATAATGTAACAGGAGCAGGATGGATTGTATCCTGTGCTACAGATTTTTTAAAATTGAGGTGATAAAGTGTCAGACGATACAAAACAGATGGAGGAGGCAAAAGCAAAGCGTACCGCAAAAAATAGCGTATTCCTCGATCTTTTTCAAGACAAGAGTTATCTGTTAAAATTGTATCAAACGCTCCACCCGGAGGATACCATGGCGACAGAGGATTCTCTTACGGATGTGACGATCACAAATGTATTGACGGATAATCTGTATAATGATTTAGGCTTTATTGCTAATAATAAGCTGATGATACTTGTGGAGGCGCAATCTACATGGACAGTGAATATTTTAGTAAGAGTTTTGCTGTATCTGGCGCAAAGCTATCACGAATATTTTCAGCGTACCTGCCAAGACTATTACAAAAGCAGGAAAGTAAAAATGCCAAAGCCTGAACTTTATGTGATTTTTACGGGAAACAAAGGGAGGAAACCCGATAAAATATCTCTGGCGAAAGAATTTTTTGAGGGTGCTGATATAGATATTGAGGTAAAAGCAAAGGTTATCTATGAAAGCGATACGGATGACATCATCAACCAGTACATCATTTTTTGTAAAGTTTTTAACGAGCAGACAAAACAACATGGAATGACACAGAAGGCAGTTACAGAAACAATCCGCATATGCAAGGACAGGAATGTTTTAGGGGAATATTTAGCGCAGAGGGAAAAGGAGGTTGTGACGATTATGATGAGTTTGTTTGATGAAGAACAGATCATGAAGTCGTTTATCAGGAGCGAAAGACATGATGAAGCGAGGGAAACAGCGGAAAGGTTGATAAAAAAAGGGAAAATGACACTTGAGGATATTGCGGAATGTGTTCCGTCATTGTCAGTTGATGAACTGAGAGAGCTTGAAGCTGAGGTTATGCAGATGGCATAATCGGCAAAAAAGTTCATATCAACATAACAGCGTAAAAGCGCATGGAACAGTAAATTGTAAACCATGCGTTTTTTTATGCTCAAAATTGCCCCGATTTTTGGAGTCAGAATGTGTATAAAAATATGGATTGATACAGAGGAACAAATACCGAGGAATATCGAGGAATTATTTTAAATGTGTTGTAATTAGGGAAAAATAGTGTATACTAAAGGTAGTAGGTGATGCACAGCCTTGTAAATGAGCGAGTTATAAGTGGGTGATGCACAGCCCATAAATGAGCGAGTTAGCAGGAGGCAGGGACGATTTGAGTCTCTGCCTTTTCTGTCAGATCATACGGCGGCTAAAGTATGCGGTTGTTTGTAAACAAAGGAGTATTATGAAAGACAATTTAAGAATATATGGAGTGAAGGATTCTTACATAAAATATTTGAGCCAGTATCAAGAGCATTTGTTCCTGCATAAAGGAGGTTCATCGGGGCGTAAATATATTGGGGTTGTTTTTGAAATCAATAAATTTTCCTATTTTGCACCGCTATCTTCATTTAAACCTAAACACAAGAAGATGAAGGAAGGCGTGGACTTTATTAAGATAAAGGATTATGCGGTTATCAATATAAATAACATGATACCCGTACCGAAAGGGCAATTAGTAGAAATGAATATCAATGCGGAAAAAGATCAGCATTATAAGTTCCTTTTGCAGGCTGAAAGCCGGGAAATCAATAAACAAAAATGTCGGAACAGAAAAAATGCGGAGATAGTTTATAATCATAAGAAGCGTAATGGAAATTTGACAGCATTGGCAAAAAGAACAAACGATTTTGAAGTGTTGGAGAAACTAAGCAGAGATTTTTTGTAAGTGACCGATTTTATATTTTTTGAAGTTCGGTCTTTTTGAGTTATGTAAACCAAAAGAAACAAAGTATACCACAAAAACGACAATCTATACCAAACCTATACCTCAAACACATCTTTTCATGTACAATACACTCACTTCAACAAAACAAGAAAAACGATAAATTCCCAAAAAATTTAATTTCAGAAAAATAGGAATAGGAGTTGACAAGAATGTACAGAAAAGATACCCTTACCTTAGCCAAGCCAAGCCAAGCCAAGCCAAGCCAAGCCAAGCCAAGCCAAGCCTTAGCCGACCTGCGCTCTTTT
>ERZ779637.30-NODE-30-length-94655-cov-20.297474_pt1 | contig 94655 bp, 93 predicted proteins | sample MGYA00514196_ERZ779637 | MGnify/ENA primary metagenome ERZ779637 (study PRJEB29562, sample SAMEA4376700) | mouse gut metagenome | isolation source: Cecum | study: EMG produced TPA metagenomics assembly of the A DSS colitis mouse model was used to assess the...
CCATTAGCTCTGTTTTTAAGAAGAATTTATTTGGGAAAAGCCTGAAAAATAAGTAGATTTGGGCTTGACATTATAGGAAGGCTGATAATAAAATAGTAAAATAAGAGAAATACGCAGCCCCCAAGGGCCGCTGATAAAAGGGGAGGGATTGTCCTCTAATAACAGATACAGGAGTGTGGATATGGAGTTTAACAGAGAAAAAATGAAGCAGATTCGCAAATTGATGGTGCTGGCCGCCGTTCTGGCCCTGGCGGTTATCTACAGTGAAAAGGTACTATGGGGAGGGGCCTTTCTGCTTGGCATTATGAGGCCCTTTATCTATGGCGGGGGTGTCGCTTTTGTGCTGAATATTCCCATGAAGCTGATCGAGGAAAAGCTCTTGGTACGCCGGAAAAATAAGGCGGCAAAGAAATGGAAGCGGCCCCTGAGCATGGTGCTCTCCCTCGCGCTGATCTTGCTGGTTCTCGCCGTGGTCATTGGGATGGTGCTGCCCCAGATAGCGCTCACTGCTGCGGAAGTCGGGAGGAAAGTTCCCGCTTTTATGGAGCAGATGGTACAGATGTTTGAACAGCTGGCGGAGGACGAGCCGGCGCTGGCGGACTGGGTGGGCAAACTGGAGACCATGGAGATCAATTGGGACAGCATACAGGAAAACATAGTGCATTTCTTAAAAAACGGAGCCGGAAATGTGCTGAATTCCACGTTCAATGTGGCGGGCAGCATTATTTCCGGTGTGGTGAACGGAGCCATTGCCCTTGTTTTTGCCCTGTATATTCTGGCCCAGAAGGAGCGACTGGCAAGTCAGGGAAAAAGGCTTATCTCCGCGTATCTGCCGGCGAGGATCGGAGACAGACTGCTGGAGATTTGCAGCCTGCTATATAAGAACTTCAGCAACTTTATCACGGGACAATGCCTTGAGGCGGTGATTCTGGGCGCCATGTTTGTGGTGTCCATGAGCATTTTCCGTATGCCCTATGCGCTTATGGTGGGAGTGTTGATTGCGGTAATGGCCCTGATCCCCATTGTGGGAGCTTTTATTGGCTGTGCCGTGGGGGCTTTCCTGATTATGATCAACAATCCCTTGCAGGCGCTGTGGTTTGTGGTGCTGTTTTTGGTGCTGCAGCAGATAGAGGGGAATCTGATTTACCCAAGGGTAGTGGGTAATTCTGTAGGGCTGCCCTCCATATGGGTCCTGATGGCCGTCAGTATAGGCGGCAGTCTGTTTGGTATCGCCGGAATGCTGATGTTTATTCCCCTGATGTCAACAGGTTATGCGCTGCTTCGGGAAAGCGTGAATAAAAGAAACGCGCTGAAGGCGAAAAAATCGGCAGCGGATGAGGAGGAACCGAAGGAAGAGAAGCAAGAGAAGGATTGACATATGGAGATTAAGAAAATACGTCTGGGAGGTATACTCCTGCCCTCCAATGTCCTGATGGCGCCGCTGGCCGGATACACCTGCTACCCTTTCCGGATGCTGGCCTATGAGATGGGGGCAGGGCTTTGCTTTACGGAAATGTCCAGCGCCAATGCGCTGAAGTATCAGGACAAGGCCACCAGGCGTTTGCTCTTTACCACGGCGGAGGAACCCGTCAAAGCCGTCCAGCTGTTGGGCGGCATACCTGCGGTGATGGAGGAGATGGCTTGCGGCGAATTGCTGGCTGGCTTTGATGTAATTGATATCAATATGGGGTGCCCGGTTCCCAATGTGTTTAAAAGCGGAGAAGGCAGCGCGCTGATGCTGGACCAGAAAAGGGCTTCGGCAATCATCCGCGGCTGCAAAAAAAGCGGAAAGCCCGTGACGGTAAAGTGTCGGACGGGAATCCATGAGAACAATATGTTCACGGCGGAGTTTGCCCGTATGTGCGAGGCGTCCGGCGCGGATATGATCACGATACACGGGCGCTCGCGCAATATGATGTATGACGGAACTCCCTGCTATAAGGAGATTGCCCACGCAAAGGCCGCCGTCTCCATTCCGGTCATCGCCAACGGCGGGATTTATTCCGCGGAGGACGCGGAGAAAATGATGGAGCACACAGGGGCGGACGGAATTATGCTGGCCCGTTACGCTCTGGAGAATGGCGTTTGCGGAAAGCGGTGTGGAGCAGGTGCGCATAGGCGCGGACTGCCGAAACTATGGCAGCAGCATCTTTTCCGATTGCGACAGACTCAAAAGAATGGTGCTTCAGGAGAGGGTAAGCCATATCCCGGACAAACTGGCCTATGGATGCACCGCTCTGGAACAGGTGGCTCTGCCGGACTCTCTGGTATCGGCAGGCGTAAACGCCTGGGAGAAGACCCCTTTTCTGGAAAACTGGGTGCGGGAGGGGCAAAAAGGGGAAATCTTCTGGGACGGAAGGAACCTGCAGGGCGAGGCGCGGCTGTCCGCGGATGTGCGGATTTTGGCAGGCGGCGCTTTCTACGGCAATCAGAAGCTTGTCATTATCCGTCTGCCCGAGAGCGTAAGGTGGGTAGGCCCTATGGCATTTGACGCCTGTTGCAGACTGCGCCGGGTATACTGGCATTCTCCTGTGGACAGACTGGAGGAGGCAGTCTTTGCCGGCTGCCCTGAACTTGAGACAGTGGAGAACCCGATGGGCGGGCCGGTTGCCTGGAAGTCTATCGGGGCCAGGGCTTTTTTCAATTGCCGCAGCCTGCGGGAAATCTGTCTAAAACAGGTTGAAGAAATCGGAAATACGGCATTCTACGGCTGCGGCGGACTACGGAGGGACAGAGACGGCATTGGCTTTTCGCGCTCGCTGCGCCGTGTGGGAGAGAGGGCTTTCGAAGGCACTTGTCTATTGGGCGCGGTGGGCCGGGAAGGGGAGGGCGCTTCTGAAGGCACAAGCCTGCCGGTGGTGTACGGAAATATCGTCGTCTCCGGGGCAGGCTGCGGCGGAGTGCCAACGGAATGGAGATAGAGAGGATACGGTTTTTATCCGAGAGAACCCGGGTGGGGGAGTATGCCTTCCGAAATTGTATTTACCTGAAAGAAATTATTCTGCCGGACAATAGCTCTGTCCGGATAAGGGGCATTGAGGACCGGGATAAAGCGCTCCCGGCCCTGGCCATGCAGGCTGTCATGGACAGTATGAATTGCTTTAAGACAGATGAAAATAATGTGCTTGTGGAGTGTACGGGAAATATTGCCAGACTTCGTATACCGGAGGGGATTACCGCCCTTGGCGAAGGCGTTTTTCGGGACGGAAATCTGCTGACGGAAGTCACGTTCCCTCCGTCGGCGGTATCCGTCGGCAAGGATGCTTTTTCCGGCTGCAAATGGTTAAAGGCAGTGTGGCAGGCGCAAAATGTGGAGGAAATCGGCGACCGGGCTTTTTTTAACTGCGGGGCTTTGGAGCGGATAGAGTGTTGGGGGAAACTTAGACGGCTTGGAACCAGGGCCTTTGAAAACTGCACTTCTCTACAGGAAATCCTGGTTCCGGAGGGCGTGGAGGAGATACCGGAAAAAGCATTTTACCGCTGCCACAGTTTAAAGCGGGTGACTCTTCCCTCCAGCATAAGGCGCATTGGAAGGGAGGCATTTGCCTTCTGCCGGGAGTTGTCCATGATTCATATCCCGGAGAACACTATGGAAAATATCGTGATAGAGGATAGGGCTTTTACGGGATGCGCTATCGAGGGAGGATGTGCTGCCTGCCAAAGCGGGGAGGGATATAGATGAATTATCGCAGGCTCGGACGCACCGGGCTGTCCGTCTCGGAGGTGGGCTTTGGTACGATTCCCATTTTGCGCGGAAGTGTCCCGGTGCTGCCGGATTACTATAATCTGAGCGATGAGGAAGCCCTGACCGTGATGGAACATGCCTACCGCCTCGGCTGTAACTTGTATGACACGGCAATTGTGCCGGAATACGGGGACGCGGAGATAAAGTTAGGGAAATTCGCCGCCCGAATCGGCAGGGAAAAAATTATTATTTCCGACAAGGCACGTTTTTTTGACGGAAACGAAATATATCTGGCGGGCAAGGCTTCCTGTGAAAATCTGGGCACCTGGGCGGACTTGTACTTTGTACACCAGGTGGATGCCGCCCATGAAGAGGCCGTCTTTCAAAAGGGCGGCGCGCTGGACGCCCTGTCAGAACTGAAACAGGAGGGCGTGATACGCTTCGCGGGAGTGGCTTCCCACTACTACGATATATTGCTTCGGGGGGCCCGGGACTTTCGGGTGGATGTGCTGCAGGCAAGCGGCAATCTTTTAGAACGGGGCATGCTGGAACGAATGAAGGCGGAGCCTCTCTTCAGGGAAAAGGGGATCCTGATTAACAAGGTGTACGCGGCGGGGCTCCTTCCGGCCTTTTTCCCGGTGGAAACGTTGCTTGGAGCCGTCCTTTCCTATCCGGTCTCCTGCGCGCTGATCGGAATCGGGACCACTGGGCAGGCCAGGGCCGCGTTTGGGTCCCATGAAAAAATGGACCAGATTCCCGGCTTTGACCAGGTATTATCCGTTCTGGACAGGGTATTTTCCCCCATCCCCTGTGACCGCTGTCAGAGATGTGTCTGCCCCTATGGGACAGAAATACACACGGTATTCAGACAGTATCAGTACTTTCATCTCGGAAAGGAGTACTGGGCGCTGCGGAAACTGGATATGGGCATTGAGCAGAACGCCCGACGGTGCCGGCAATGTACGGAAATGCCCTGCCTTGCCATGTGTCCCGCCAAAATCCGCATTCCCGATGAGATAGAGAAGATATACCGGCTGGTGCAGGTTTATTATCACCCGGACCGGCATCCGGACAACTCCAAAGCCGGGAATGAAAGCATAACATCAAAAACACATAAAAGTATGGTATGATATCTCAGACTGGAGGCGTCCTATGCAAAACATCTTGGTAGTGGAAGACGATATGGACATTCAGGAACTTTTGCGGGAGTTCCTGAGAGAGGCGGGCTATAGCGTTTCGGTGGCCGGAGACGGCGTTGAGGCCATGGATTATTTTTCAAAAAACCAGTACGATTTGATTCTGCTGGACATTATGCTTCCCAAGATCGATGGCTTCGGAGTCTGCGAGCTGATACGGAGACAATCCCAGGTGCCCATTATCATGCTCACGGCCCTGGGAGGCGAGGAGGAACAGATCCGGGGGCTGGATCTGCAGGTGGACGATTACATTGTAAAGCCTTTTTCCGTGCCGGTTTTAATCCGAAAAATAGCGGCGGTCCTGCGGCGGAGCGGGCGGACGAGGGAGGAAGAGCGGAAAACCATCACCTACGGGAATCTGGTCCTGGATCTGGATAATTATTCGGCCACGGTGGAGGGGAATGTCTATGAGTTGACCCAGCGGGAGTTTGAAGTGCTGCGGGAACTGCTGACCCACCAGGGGCGGGTCCTGACCCGGCAGAATCTGCTGGACCGGCTATGGCGGTATGACTTTTACGGTGACGAGAGGGTGGTTGACACGCATATCAAGAATCTGCGGAAAAAGCTGGGAATCGACTTTATCCAGACGGTGAGAGGAGTGGGATACAAAATTGATAAGGAAACTTAACGGTAGTCTATTTGTAAAAGTATTTACTGTCACGGCGTCCATGCTGCTGTGCGTATCTCTGCTGGTGTATGGGCTTTTGGCCTGGCTGATGCCGCAGACCTACTCCAGCCGGTTGAATGCGGTTCTGGATGAAAGGTCCAGAGACTTTATCGCCGAGTTGGAGCAGGTGGCTTTTTCGGACAGCGGGGGATTGTTTGATCGGTTCCTGCAAGACCAGGAAATATATGCTGTGGAATTATACGATGGAAACGGCAGGCCGGTATCCCTGCCAAGTTGGCAGAATTTATACGCGGAGGAGAGCAGCGTTATGCAGGCGGTAACGGAGGGCCCCTATGAAAGCAGTCCGGTCCTGTCCAATCAGTATTACTTTTCTTTTTCCGGCAGCGAGGCCCGCTATATGTTGGTGGTATACGGGACGGCGGAGCAGGTCACACAACTGCGCCAGTCCTTCCTGCGTATTCTGCCGATGCTGTTTCTGGCGGTGTTTATGGTCTCTTTGGGGGCATCCTGGCTTTATTCCCGCATGATCACGAAGCCGGTGCTGGAAATCAGCCGCATTGCGGAGGAAATGTCCGGCCTGCACCTGGATTGGCAGCTGGAGGAACGCAGGACGGACGAACTGGGGGCGCTGGAAAAGAGCCTTAACACATTGGCGCGGAATCTGTCCGCCGCATTGTCCGATCTGCAAAATGCCAACCAAAAGCTGGAGGAGGACATCCGGCGTGAGAGGAAGCTGGAACAGGCCAGGACGGACTTTTTTTCCGCCGTGTCCCACGAACTGAAAACGCCGGTTACCGTCATCAAGGGCCAGCTGGAGGGGATGCTGCTGAACATCGGGGCCTATAAGGATCGGGACAGGTATCTGGCCAGATCTCTGGAGATTGCGTGTACTCTTGAGACAATGGTACAGGAAATCCTGACCATATCGAGACTGGAGGCCGCCGGCGGGGAACTTAAGAAAGAGCCTTTTGACTGCGTGGAAGCAGTAAAGCGGTACTTGCGCGAAACGGAAGACCTCATTGCCCAAAAGGAACTGTGGATCCGCCTGGAACTGCCGCAGACTGCCTTCGTGCAGGGCAACAGGATGCTGATGGAGAAAGTTTTTTCCAACTTGATCGGCAATGCGATCCAGTATTCTCCGCCGGAGGCATCCATCCGGATTTCCGGGCATATGGAGAGGGGGGAATTTTGCTTCTCTGTGGAGAACAGTGGAACACATATACCGGAGGAAAGTATCCCGAAGCTCTTTGACGCCTTTTACCGCGTGGAGCAGTCCAGGAGCAGGAAAACCGGCGGCAGCGGGCTGGGACTGTATGTCACCCAGAGGATCCTGCGGGAACACGACAGTGAATGCGCCGTGCGCAATACGCCTGACGGGGTTCGTTTTTCGTTTGCTGTCCAGGCTATGAACCCATGATATTTAGAACGTTTCCTTATTGTTGCCGCCATGCTATCTCGCCCAAATGCCTTCCGAGCGCTTCCAGATGCGCCTCATCAATGGCTCCTGCATGAATATCTGCATATAATCCATTACTTCGGATCCATGCAATGAGTTTTTCATTTGAATACATTACGGCAATTCCATATACATTGAACTCTGATAGAAGGTGATATTGCTCATCACAAAAATTTTCTAATTCTCTCTCTATATCGAGTGTTGTCACAAACTTGCCTTTGCATTTTCCTTTTTTATAAACAGGCTTGCCCTCCAATGCAATTGTAAGCATTCTGCCCACGCAAAACTGATAACAGCAAAAACCACTTCTATCTATATTCCATTCTCTTTTGTAATATTGTGCAAGACATCCGCTTGTTACATCATAGCCGACAATAGGTATTCGCTTTTTCTTGAAGAAAACAATAATATTTTGCTCCACATAAATCTCATCAAGCGGCAAAAAATGCTCTACACTTGTAAAATATTCTTTCTGATTGTGAATAGCTGTATAAATCAGTTTCAATTCTTTAGGGAAAGGAAGATGGAGCCTTTCTTCAACTGCGGCAAAATCAACCTCCTGATTTATATTGAGATTCATGAACAAGCGCATTTTCAAAAGCATTGTCTGTAAATCCTTATACTCTGGTTCAAGCAAGCTGTGATTATCCCAAAATCGAACAGCCACGTCATCTTCACATATAGGGTGGTCCGATTGAATAAGCTCCGGTTTGAATATTGAAATACTTCCTTGCCCGGAAACTTGTTTCTCGTCATAAAACCCATAATAAATTTTGCCTCTATAAAAGTAAAATCCTTCTTTCATAATGTTTAGTCCGTTCTTAATTCAAATCCATATTCTTGTAATAAAACCTGCCTAATCCTCTCGGATATATTCTGCATATACATTTCTCCAATCATTTTCTACCCAATACTCTGAACCATCCCGAAGTCTTCCAATCAGCTTATATTGATACATCTCCCTGCGAATTAGTTCTATATCACTAAATGCAATATTTAACCTTATAATTTCGTTTATCTCTTTTTCTGTATATTTCCTGTTTGCGTCCATCTGTTCTGTGATTTTTATAAGAACAATAATCCTCATCGGTCTTTTAGATGGATATTGTATTAACCTTCCCTCAGAGTCATAATAGTTGTCCAGTTTTTTATTATATGCTTGAATAGTTTTCTCCATAATATTTCCCTCCACAAAATCTCCAATTGTTGAATTATTTAATGCTACTATTTTAGCATAAACGCACATACAATTCCATTAATTTTTTTAATCTCCATATGCCCTGCGATATTTGTGGGTGTTTTTACCTGTATTTGTTTGTCACCTCTCCGCATTATCCAACATCTGTCGGCTACACACAAATCACACATAAATCCCAAATATATCCCAAAGAAACCTGCTATGCTATAGATACACTTAACAGCATATGACCAAAAGAATACAGAGTAGGTAAAATGCGGAACTCTTAAACAGCATATTACCAGATATTCATCACCAAACTTGTGTGGTTGGAGGTGATATGCGGAACTCTTAATTAGGAAAGGATTGGTGTATCGAAATGAGAAAGAAGAGGTTGACAGTAGTTATTATGGGAGCATTGCTTGTGGGAAGTCTGGCCGGGTGCGGCATGTCGGCGGCTTTGCCGGGGCGGGGGCATGACGCGGCACAGGGATATGATGAGGCACAGATATATGGTATGACGCAGGGATATGGAGCATTACAGAGAGAAGCGGCCTTGCCGCAGGTGTCATATGAAACCACCGCCATTGTCTCATACGCCGGGGAGTGTGGGGAACCCTGGACCAATGAGGATGCAAGCGGGGAGCAGTTCCGAATCTATGAGCCCTTTGGCATGACCTATGACGCGTACAGGAACGAACTGTATTATAACGGAAAATCCGTGCGGTGGTTTGAGGATTATTATCCCGTAGGTGAGGACCCGCAGGCCCAGGCAGGGAGAGATTTTTTCAATGAAAGCGGCGTGGTGGATGTATATGCGGTCCGTGACTTTGGCAGTTTTGTACGGGCCGCCGACGGTTCCTATGATCCCAGCGGGAAACTGGTGGGTCTGCAGGAATTTACGGAGGAGGAATTTGCGGCCCGTGATATAGAGGCATTGAAAAATCCTCCTAAGGAAATAACGGCGGCCACTGGACCGGCGCCATCCGCGGAGGAAATGCAGGAGATGGCAAAAGAGTATGAAAGTTTTGGCCTGACCTATGACGCAAAGGCGGACCAGTGGTATCTGGGAGGCGAGAAAGTCCGCTACTTCCGGGATATTTTGACTTCCAACGGAGAAAGTCTCAGCAGCGGCCGCTTTAAGGGAGCCATGCGGTCCTTTGCCAGCGAGGACGGTACAGTGGATGTCTACATGATCCGGGATTATGCGAGAGTGAATGCCCTGGGATATGGAACGCTGATAGGACTTGAAACGGAAGAAGACATAAGACGGCTTCCCGGCGGCAGAGTGGACTATACCGTATATGAACCCTATGGAATGGTTTACGATGAAAAGTTGGACTGCTACACCTACAATGGCAGTGTGGTGCGTTTTTTCAATGATCCGGCGGGCGTCGGCTTTACAAATTTTTTTACAGGAACGGTGGACATTGAGGCAAAGCGGGATGAGAGTAATGAACTGACGGGTATCGTGGAATGCACCCGGGAAGTATACGACTATCATACCGCAAAATATAATCGCTTCCACAATGGACTCACAGAGCCCGGCGCCGTCCTGGAGGGCGGATCCGGGCAATATTGATGGCAATGACGGTGTACCACAAGATTAAGTGCGTTATACTCGTGCCTTGGCGATTGCCAGACTGGATTGCAAATTTGCGCGGCTACTCTATAAAAATCCCCCCTGCATCATTCTTGATGAGCCCACGGCGGCGCTGGATCCCATTGCAGAGGATAAAATGTACCGCAGCTACAATGAGATTGCGGCCCGGGCCACATCCATATTCATATCCCACCGGCTGGCTTCAACGAATTTTTGCGACCGTATTTTTCTGCTGGACAATGCCGGCTTCGCGGAGGTGGGCACCCATGAGGAACTGATGGCGGCGGGTGGAAAGTATAAAGAACTGTTTGAAATTCAGAGCAAGTATTACTCAGAACACTAATAAATACCATTCCTGAAGGAGCTTTTACGGATTGCGCCGACGGGGAACATGTGGAACAAAAATAAGGAGGCCGGAAAAGATGGCAGGGAATAATAACGAGGGAGAACGCAGGCTTTGCAAGGAATGGAAGCTGGTCTGGCGGGCCATGAGAATCCTGAATGAGATGCTGCCTCATCTATGGCTGTACCAGGTGCTGGGCATTCTCACGGATACCTTTTCGCCCTACTTTGGGCTCTATATGTCCGCACAGCTGGTCAATGAACTTGCGGGGGACTGTGATTACAGAAGACTGCTTATGCTGGCGGGGATCACGGTCCTTGGCGGATTTCTGCTCTCTTTTACGGCAAAAATTCTGCAGAGCAAGAGGGCAATATATGACAATTTCCTGTTTGACAAGCATGAAGCCTATCTAGCGGACGCACAGAATGATTTTCAGTATGAGCACTTGGAGAACCCGGAGGTGGTACACCTGCGCTCCAGTATTTTCGCAGGCATGAATGCCACAGGGGCGGGGCTTGTGACGGTTAAGTGGCAAGTCTCTGACCTGATCAGCAACATTCTGGGCGTTATTTTCTCTGTCTCCCTGACAGTATCCATGTTCACTATGGCAGCCCAGGGCCAGTATACAGGAATCTTCGGCTTTATCAATTCTCCGGCTTCTGCAGTGGTGATTCTGGGGTTGATTATCCTGAATGCATTCTGTTCCATAAAAATTTCTGCTGCCAGCGTGGTCAGGCAGCAGAAGGCCCTTGGCAAGCTGGCGGCCGATAATACACATTATTCTATTTTCTGCCGTCTGTGGGGAGCGGATATGATTATGTTTGATCTCAACAGGGTTGTAATAGAAGAGTTCCGTAAGCGCAGGCTCCGCCCGAAATGGGTGGCGGAGAGAGAAGAGACGGTCATAAGATACAATTCTCTGTCCATCATTTTGAACGCGGTTGTAAATGTTGTTCTGTTCTTCTTCACGGCGGCCAAGGCATACATCGGCGTATTTGGAATCGGCAGCTTTATTCTGTATCAGGGGACTATCAGGAGGTTTGTGGCGGCTGTTTCAGGGATTGCCAGCGATTTGGGTGGGCTGAGACACAACAATTCTTATCTGGCGCTGCTGTATGAATATCTGGATCTTCCCAATGACATGTACAAGGGGACACTGGCCGTGGAAAAGCGGGACGATATCGACTATGAAATCGAGTTCAGGGATGTGAGCTTTAAGTATCCCGGCGGGGAAAACTGGGCCCTGCGCCATGTCAGCATGAAATTTAAGATCGGCGACAAGCTGGCAATCGTGGGGGAGAACGGTTCGGGCAAAACCACGTTTATCAAGCTTCTCTGCCGCCTGTATGATCCTACGGAGGGGAAGATTCTGTTAAACGGCATTGATATTACACGATATCGGTACGAGGAATATATGGCGTTGTTCTCCGTGGTTTTCCAGGATTATGCTCTCTTTGGTTTTCCGCTGGGCGAGAATGTGGCGGTGAAATTAGACTACGATGAGGACAGGGTGCGAGACTGCCTGGTTCGCGCAGGTTTGGGGAATATTTTTGCGTCAGAACCATCTGATAGTGACGCAAGTGATCTTCCAGAGCAGGCGGAAGCCGGGCCCAGGCAGGCCTTGGATAAGTCGGAGGAAGATAAGCCAGAGGAAGATAAGTCGAAAAGTCTTGAAAAGTGTTTGCATACGAAAGAGAAAAATGTCTTGAAGCGGGCGATCGGGCGGGAGTATGACTCCGAAGGGATCGACTTCTCCGGCGGGGAACGGCAGAAAATAGCGCTGGCCCGGGCATTGTATAAAGATGCTCCTTTTGTGGTACTGGATGAGCCTACGGCGGCTCTCGACCCCATTGCGGAGGCGGCGGTCTATGAGAATTTCAATGTGCTGGTGGAGAATAAGACCGCTGTGTTTATCAGCCACAGGCTGTCAAGCTGCCGGTTCTGTGATTCCATCGCCGTGTTTGACCACGGGCAGCTCATACAGCAGGGGACACATGATGCGCTGGCGGCGGACGCAGGCGGCAAATACAGCCAACTCTGGCACGCCCAGGCCCAGTATTATGAGAAGTAGAACTTTCATGAGCATTTCTACTAAAAAGGGCTTTCTGAAAAATCCGGAAAGCCCCATAAATGGAATAAATATACTTTAATCAACATCTATTTTAAATACAATGGGATATTCGCTTTGCTGGCTGCATTTGATGTGCAGTCCGTCCTTATCCCGGCTCCACGGGCAGACTTTCCCGGTTTCCAGTACACGCACATCCCGGATGATTCCATGGAAACTGGCCTGTCTGGAGGCGTCCTGCTCTCCCAGAGAGGTGACGCAGTAATTTCCGTCCTCGCTGCATCTGAGGGCGGTGGCATAGAGATAGCCCTTTGCGGTGGTGAAGCGGAAATCCTTGGATGTAAAATGTTTCTTGATTCCGTCCGAAAACTGTCCTTCCACAATCTGTGTAGGCCCCTCGCCGTATTTTCTCCAGATATCCGATTCGTAGATGGCTTCCCCGTTTACTTTCAGCCACTGCCCGATTTCCAGAAGAACCTTTTCATCCTCGGCGGAGATGGTGCCGTCTGCCTTAGGGCCCACGTTCAGCAGCAGGCACCCGTTCTTACTCACAATATCCACCAGGTCGCAGAGAATGTCTTTTGCGGGTTTAAACTGATTGTTTTCCGTGTAGCACCAGGAGTTGAGGGCGATGGCGGTGTCCGTCTGCCAGAAGAAAGGTTTCACATCCGCAAACTGGCCCCTTTCCACATCCGGCACTGCAGTCCCAAACTGGAACGCATCATGTTTGTAGGTGACGGCAACCTCCGCGCCCCACTCGGCGGCCCGGTTGTAGTAGTAGGCGGCAATCTTCCGCAAATAAGGTTTGCAGACTCCGCGCTGTATCCACCAGTCAAAGTAAAGGAGCCTGGGCTGATAGCGGTCAATTATTTCACAGGTGCGCACCAGCCAGTCCTGCAGGTATTCCTCCGTGGGCTCCGGGTCCTCGAAGAGGGCCTGGTGATCGGGTTCCGGCATGGCGGGCCAGTAGAAATCCCCACGCTGCATAGGCTCCCTGATGTCGCTGTCAAATTCCTTTCCGTGTCCCATGAAAAACCAATGTTCCAACCGGTGGGTGGATGCTCCCAGGGTCATCCCGGCCCGTTCGCAGCTTTCCTTCAATTCTCCCAATACGTCCCGCCTGGGTCCCATCTCCCAGGCGTTCCAGTGAGAGATCTCACTGCGGTACATCTGGAAACCGTCATGATGCTCCGCCACCGGCACTACATATTTGGCTCCGGCCTGCAGGAAAAGCTCCGCCCATCTGTCCGCCTGGAAATGCTCGGCGCGAAACAGCGGGAGAAAGTCCTTGTAGCCAAAATCCATATGTCTGCCGTAGGTCTTAATGTGATGCTCGTATTCCGGCGATCCCTGAATATACATGTTGCGGGAATACCACTCGTTACCGAAGGCGGGCACACTGTATATTCCCCAGTGAATAAAGATTCCGAATTTGGCTTTCCGGTACCACTGGGGAACATGATAGGAAGACAGAGATTCCCAGGTGTCCTGATAAGGGCCGCGGGCGATCACATCGTCAATTCGATGAAGATATTCGGTTAAATCATACATTTTAGACCATCCTTTCTTAATTCGAGTTTGGCATTAGTGTTCCGCGTCTGCCCTGCCGGTGTTTCTGCTTTATGCGGACAAATGCTGTGTTGAAAGTCATTGTAGCATGAAAACGGAAGCGAATCAATACAGGTTTGGAGGAGTATATCAATTATTGGAGCGGGTTAAATAGTTCTTTCCCTGTTAGTACAGCTGTGTTATAATTTTGGTGTTGTAAACGGTGACAATGTATACGGAGGTCAGCAATGAACAGCAGCGAAAAGCAATATATTCACACACTTTTTGAGACGGGTAATTTTTTAGAACTTTATCAGGTTCAGGCAGAAACGATTAATGAGATGTTATCAATTGATAACCGGCAGGAGTTTGAGGATTTTTTAGAGAGCGAAGATTTTATAGAGGAAGATGTGTTCTGGCTTCACTATGCCGCAGTACAGGGGGAGAGTTTGCTGATCGGCGGATATGAGGAAGATGTTACCCGAAAGATTGCGGATTTTCTGCATCAACAGCTTCCGGAAGATATATTCTGCAAAATCCAGGAGGGACTTCAGGAAATATATGTGGACATAGATGGGGAAGATACTCTTGAGGAGAAAATGGATTTTTGCAATCAACGCTTATCGGACACAGACTTCCTGCTGCAACTTGACTTTGATGATACATATTATGCGGGAGTTTATTTTTTGTCAGTTAAATCGACTGGCTTATAGTGGAATCCCTCTTGTTATAAAAAGCTCTTGTATGCTATAATGGCCTCATGTAAATAGGGAACAGACTCAATCGAATTGGGAGAGCAGTAACGCGTCGTGAGCATGCAGGGAACATACAAAATACTCATTATGCTCATGAACGTTTAGCTTTTCTTTTCTGACCGACACATGTTGCCCGATTATGCGACATGCGTCGGTCAGAAATTGCAAAATCTTAGCGCTTTTAAGTATAAGAAACGGGGAAGAGAAATGGCAATAGAAAGAGTAAAGGCATATTTCAGAGAACAGTGTATGGGGGAAAGAGTACTGGAATTTGACACATCCAGCGCCACGGTGGAACTTGCCGCCGCAGCGCTGCACTGTGAGCCCCAGAGGATTGCAAAGACGCTCTCTTTTATGGTGGATGGACATGCGGTGCTTGTGGTGACAGCGGGGGACGCGAAAATAGACAATTCCAAATATAAGGCACGGTTCGGTACAAAGGCCAAGATGCTCTCAACGGAAGAAGTGGAAGTTCTGGTGGGCCATGCCGTAGGCGGCGTGTGTCCCTTCGCGGTCAACGAGGGTGTGGATATATATCTGGATACATCGCTGAAGCGTTTTGAGACGGTCTATCCCGCCTGCGGCAGTTCCAACAGTGCCATAGAACTCACAATACCGGAGCTTCAGGAGCATTCCGGGTATATAGAATGGGTGGATGTCTGCAAGGGATATTAGGGGCGGGATTTCCCCTGTTTTTTCAGGAACATTTTCCCGGGAGCGCCCCATGCGCCTTTTCCGCCTGTCCCTTGGATCAGGCACACGGCGCAGCAGTTCTATAGGATTAAATTCGCCAAGATTTATTTTTGTTATGTGCCATCAAAGCGCATCGCAGTGGTAAGGAATATGTGGGACGTTTTAAGTCCTGGCTGCTGTGGACGGCACAATCAATAATAATGGGTGCAAACCCAATCGTCTGGCAGGAGGCATGGGAGCGGATAGACGGGATTATATAATGATTATAGGAGCAAATAGGCCGCATTATTTTGTAAGAATGGGTTGGCAAAGGGGACAACTTATTATATAATAAAAAGGAATTGACGAAAGAATAGATGCACTGAGTACATCCATCATAAAATATCGGAGAAAAGGGGAGAACTATGAAAAATATAACGATCAAATTTGCTATTATGAACTGTATTCTTATACTCTTTGCAGGATGCGGCACTTCGGAACCCGGAACGGTAGAAAGATCAGATGCAGCAGCGCCCTCCGATATCGGACAGGGAGATGATGGAATTGCGGACACCGGCTATATCACGGTCGCGCAGGCCAAGACAGTGGTTTTGGAAAATGCAGGGCTTCTGGAGGAGGACGTTCGGTTTGTACGCATTCAACTGGATTCCAAGGACGGTGCCTCCGAGTATGATGTGGAATTTATCTGTCAGGACGCGGAATATGATTATAAGGTCAGTGCCGTGACAGGAGAGATTCTCTCTATGGATTACGAGGTGGGAAACTATGACTTAGATACCCTGCCGCCGGATACCGCGCAGAGTCTGAATGAACAGCAGGATATCGCGCAGGGACTGACTGAACAGCCGGATGCCGCACAAAACTCAGGCGCCCTGCCGGAAACAGACAGTCAATATATTGGAAGTGATGCGGCAAAGCAGATTGCCTTGAATCATGCGGAGTTCACTGAGGATGAAGTACGGTTCATACATGCTCATCTGGAGCTGGATGACGGCAGTTGGAAGTATGATGTGGAATTTCTTAAAGACCGCACAGAGTATGACTATAATATTGATGCGATGACAGGGAGGATTCTGTCCTTTGATCAGGATGCAGAATATGATCAATATGGGGCAGTCAGTTCCACCGGCAATGAGCAGATCACTGAGGAGCAGGCAAAACAGATTGCGTTGGAATATGCCGGTGTGAACGAGGGGGATGTGCAGCATCTGAAGATTGAACTGGACTATGACCATGGCCGTGGGAAATACGAGATGGAATGGTATGTAGGGCGGACAGAATACTCCTGTGATGTGGATGCGGACACAGGCAGTGTTCTAAGCTTTGAGAAAGAGTTGGACTAGGCGGGCAGAAAAGCTTGGATGTGAAACCTCCAAGTACTGATTAACGCATTATCGCAAGTTCGTCATGCAATATACAGGAAAGAGGTAAGGATGGAGTTTTACTACATCCAAGATGATAATGCTATATCTCAGGCCGTCAGGCTTTTTCTTGTGCAGTGTGGCTATAGGGTGTCTGTTTTTCAACTATTGCCGAGGCAAAACAAGCTTTCGAGAATGCCTGTCCCTCACTGGCGTTGGCGGACTGGAATATGCCCGATGGAAATGGGAATATGCTGTGCCAATGGATTCGCTCTGTCTGGAAAGAACTGCCGATCATTTTCCTGACAGTACGCGGCGACTCCCGTGACATCGTGACGGGATTTCAGAATGGTGCCGACGACTATGTGGTAAAACCCTTTGAACTGGAGGTACTGCTTTCCCGCATCCAGGCATTGCTGCGTAGAATCGGGGATGTGTCCCCGCAATATCTGTCCTGTGGATCCATATCCGTTGACCCAAATTGTATGCTGGTATTTTACGGGCAGAAAGAAATCAGCCTGAGTTCGTCAGAGTATTGACTGCTCGTCTATTTACTTTAACTGCCTTTTTCCTACTGGGGTGCTATAGCCGTATCCAGTTTCAGACATTGGGTGATATATGCCAGAGGATCATAGAGAGCCAGCCAGAGGCGGAACAGGCGGTTCTGTCAGCAGTGAAAGAATACAGGAATGGATATCGGACCAGGGAAGCGGCGCTTAAGGCTAAACGGAATTATGCCGACAATCTCTATAATATCGCCCATCTGATTAAGACTCCTATGACTTCTATTTTCTTGTCTGCACAGATGATGCAGGAGGACTCTTCCGGGCATCTGGAGCAGATATGCCAACAGACAGCCCGGCTGACTCATCTGGAGGAGACCCTGTTGCTTCTGGCCCGCATTGACTCTGGAATTTTGCCGGAACCTGCCGGAGGGCGGAGCCTGTTTTGAAGTTCGAATTTGTAAATGAACAGTTCGCATTTTGAATCCACAAGCCATCTATTTCATGACATCCCGAAAAGAGGCAAAACTCTCTGCCCTGGCGGCGGTCTTGAGCCATTTGCGCAAAATATCCGTGTTCCCCTCAGCAAGGATATGGCGGCGGATGTCCTCAGGAACTTCCCCCAGATCCTCCAGCAGGTCAAGGATATCCTGGCGGCGGCGATGGAGATCGCCTATAGTCTCTCCTTCCAGTCTGCCTTCTTGTCTGCCTTCCAGTCTGCCTTCCAGCCGGCCTTCTTGTCTGCCTTCCAGCCTGCCTTCCTGCCTGCCGATTTCTTTGCCAATTTTTTTACCTAGTTCTTCGCCTATTTCTCTACCCTCTTGTATAGCGGCATTCCTTAGATATATTCGGTCTTTCTTTATCCGCATGTGTTCCTCGTATAGAGCTTTGAGCCGTTTTCCCAGATTCATCGCCATTACCTCTTTCACAGCTTCCATAACGCCTGGATTTAAACTTTGTATCAATTTTAATTCCATCATGCTTTCCACCCGGAACAGTCGGATCCAATCATCCAATTGATCTCCGACAAGTTCTTTGTCAAGCTCGATGACATGTACTTCGAACTGGTCCGAGTACAGTTGTCCCTCCTGGTCTTTCAGGTAAAATATCTTGTGGTAGTTTGGGCTGCTGTCCCACTTGAAGCCCAGCACACAGATCACAATACACCTCTTCAACGGGCTGTAATCTTCCCCTGTATGTGCTTCCTCCGCATACATCTTGGACAGGTAGAACAGACTGCGCTTGTCCCAGGCGGGGACTTCCCTGAGCTGCAACTCAATATTGATTCTGCAGTCATTGTTCAGCAATACCTTGACATCCAGAATGCCCTCCTTCTCACGCTTGCTGCGCCTGCCCAGGAAGGTGTTCTCCAGTCGTACTTCCCGGATCTCATCCAGGGGTATCCCCAGCACATCGCTGATGAAGTACCTGCGCACCTTGTCGTTGCGCATCAGTTCCTTGAAAGCCACATCTGATTTGGGGGGAAGGAACTTTCCCCCTGCGTTTCTTTTACTCATTCCGTACCTCCTTACTTGCAAGAGATAACGGATATAGCCACTTTCCAAATTAACTCTGAGAAGAATCAAGCCCTGCTCCGAAAATCCCCTGCCTCTTTTCAATTGTCTGCTGATGAATTTAAAGCATAGATTTTCCGATGCCTTGAAAAGTGAATTGCTTATCAAAAATGAAAAGAAATATATGCTTTGAAAGTATATTAGCATATGGGGGAGGGGATTGCAAGGATATTTTGGATAAATTTTGTGAAAATTTTATAAGACGTGTGATGAAGGAGGAGTAAAGCGGAATATGCAGAACTCAAACCTAGAACAGCAAATTCCCGGAAAGAACACTGATGGATATCAGGGCGCTTAAGCGAGCGGATATTCATCACCGGAATGTGTCTTGCTCCCATGTGTTTACCAACACACTGGGTGTTTTACGCCAAAGGAAGAGAGAATTGGCCCCATATATGTCCGTGGGCCTGACGCGCCTCAAGGGATGCGGAAGATGTTCTGCATCCCTTGAGGCGCTGGTTATTGCAGGGGGCCGTTACTGATTGCATTGTGTCTGACGGCGGCAGTGGCTGTCATGATAAAGGCCAGCTATTAGATCCCATGGAGTTTATCAGGGAAGCTCCCGCGGGACCGATTGCCATATTTGTTCTGGTCGTTTTCGGGTTTATTGCGCTGGCTTATTTCATTGGCGGAAAAAGGGTGCTGAAGTTCAATTTGTCCGAAACGCTGCGGGAGGACACCATGCTGTAATCCGCCCTTCCCTCTATGTCAACACCACAATTTTTACCGAAAATTCCTGCCCGTCACAGTGCAGTGTGCAATTGCCGTTATATTTGTAGGCGATCCGCTTCATGATATCTATTCCATACCCATGGGATTTCTTATCCGTCTTGGTTGTGCCGGCATGGTTGCCATGGAGGGACACCTTTTTTCTATAGAGTTGACAATCTGCACCACCGTGTAATTGCGAGTGGTGCTTACTTTTGTGTGGATGTAAGCATTTTCCTGAGACAGGCAGGCTTCGATGGCATTGTCGTAGGCATTGGTCAGGAGTCCGCAGATATCCGGGGCCTCCAGGGTGTCAAAACAGGACAGAGATCCCTGAAAAGTAAAGGTTATGCCGTGTTCCTCACAGACTTTCATCTTTGCCCGCACTACCAAGTCGGCCACCTTGTTGCCCGTGAGGATGCATCCGACCAGGGGAATGGTATCCTGGCTCAAACGTTCCACATATTTCCGGACCTCCTCGTAGCTGCCCTCCTGACACAGGGTCTGGAGCATAGTCATATGGCTTGCCAGATCGTGGCGCATCCTCTGTGCCTGCTCCGTTTGCTCTTTTGTGTCATGCAGGGCTTCCATCTGCAGCTGCAGATACTCGGTCTGACTTCTGGACAGGGCTTCCCGATATACCCGCATCCGAGCCGTTATCACACTGTACACAAAATAGCCGGTGCTGAAGATAAAGGCCCCCAGAAAAACAACCAGGAAAAAATAGTGTGTCAGCGGCGGCACATTCGCATGGTACAAAAACAGGATAAGCCCCACGTCGATAAAGGCAAAGAGGCCCAGGGCGACGCTTCCCAGAATCTCACCCATGCGGAAATGCAGGATGACCTGATACCTGCGCAGGATGTGCCCCAGAAAAAGCAAGGCTGCCAAAAGCAGGATATCCGTTATCAGTCCGAACCATGTACAGCTATGGTCAGGAAAAATGGGAACGAGGATTTGGGGCTCTTTATCAGCAGGGTCTGGGAGGAGTCCTCCAGCTTTCTGCGAACCTCCCCCATGACAAGGCGGACGGAATCTTCCGTGACAGGTTTCAGCAGGTAGCGGAAGGCATTCACCTCATACCCCTCAGGGGCATAATCCAGATAGAAGGTCAAAAAAATAAAGATGGCGTTCTCATCGTATTTCCTAATCTTTCGGGCCAGTTCCATGCCGTTTATAGGGGACATAAGCACATCCAGGAAAAGTACGTCATATCGTGCCCCTGCATTATATTTTTCCACAAGTTCGGTGGGGGAGAGAAAACACTCCACAGTGCAGTCCGGCTGCTGCCACAGGAATTGGTACATTTTTCTGACAAATAATTCTTCATCGTCACATATTGCTATCTTCATGTATACTCCCCGCCTGCTTTATTGGGCATTTATGTGATGCCCTGCCGCAATCCCTGGTTTTCTGCGTTATTAAGAATCACTCTAGCATACTTCACCGATCCCGTCAAGGAACCCTGGGGTTGCGCTTGTGGCAATTTATGGTTGACAGGATAAGGAAGTACCGCTCACACCGCTTTTGATGCCGCAGGCGAATTATTTGGAATTAAGAAACCTGTAAGTGTTATAATATTGATACTTATTTTGCAGGAGGATAAATAAATGAGCAAGAAACTATTTTTATTCTGTATGACAATGGGGGCAGGCGTTCTGTTGACAGGCTGTCACATGAAGCATGAGTGAAAAGAGGCCACCTGCACCGACCCCAGAACCTGTATCGTGGGCAATGAGACAGAGGGTGAACCTCTGGGACATGTCTGGCTGGAGGCAACCTGCAAGGCGCCCAGGACCTGCGAGGTCTGTGGGGAGACCACGGGAGAACCCGTGGCACATACCTGGGAAGAGGCAGACTGCGCAACTCCCAGGACCTGCGAGGTCTGTGGGGAGACCACGGGAGAACCCGTGGCACATACCTGGGAAGAGGCAGACTGCGCAACTCCCAGGACCTGCGCGGTCTGCGGGGAGACCGACGGGGATGCTCTGGGGCACACCTGGCAGGAGGCGGATTATCAGAATCCTGAGACCTGTATGGTCTGCGGGGAGACTAGGGGGGAGCCGTTGACATCTTCCTTCGAGGAACACGGGCTGTCTGTCAATGCCCGGCTTGGGGAGACCTATGACTATGTAACCGCCTGTGCCGCGGACCATTCCATGACCACTGTAGCGAAACTGACTTTTTCCGATTATCGGGAATTTGAGACAAAACTGGAGGCGGGGGAGGGATATGAGTGGCGCGCGGTACACATAAAGATTGAGTTTAGTGATGACAATGCCCAAAACTATGGTATGGGAGTGCGTTATTCCTATGAAAATTACTATGACGCGGAGGCTTGGAGAGAGGTCTATGATGTCGAGGACAATGCCAAATCCTACACGATCCATTTCAATGGAACAGACTATACGGAGTGCAAATGCATGTTCAGCGGTCCCGGCTACGGAGAGTGGATTGACGGTGTAAAAACATGGGAGGCGGATGCGTTCGTGGTAGTGCCCAAGGGGTATGACGGCATGGTAATATGTTTCAGAAATGCCGGTGCTGCCTGGGAGGAAGGTATGTATATTTACGATGTGGCAGATGAAAATACCTTGTTTTTCCAGATGAAACAGGACTCATAGGGAGCCGGTGGGGCTTGCATATAGTTGGTCGTTTGTATATAATAGGGGCAGATGTATACTGACTAACGTTAAGATTTTCCAATTTCCGCACAGCGCATGTCGCATAATCGGGCAACATGCACTGTGCGGAAAGGAAAATCTAATCGTTAGTGAATAAAAAACGGAATAAGTCATTGGGAATACGAGGCGCGATCATGCAAAACGGAAATTATGTAAACGCGGAGCAGGTACTGCCGCCGCAGCTTTTAGAGCAGGTGCGGCAATATGCCGCCGGTAAGCTCCTCTATGTGCCCCGGCCCCAGGAGACAATCAGACCCTGGGGCGAGGGCACAGGTCAGCGCAGCTATTATCAGAAGCGCAATCAGATGCTCCGCAACAAATACGCATATGGAGTGGGTATCTCCCAGCTGGCGAGGGAATACTATCTATCCCAGGAGACAGTTAAAAAAATTGTCTACAATAGAAAGGCGAAGGAAAATCTGCCCTTTTATCCCCATGCCGTTTCCGCGGAGCAATACAGCCAGGCGGGGCTGCTGGAGGAATGGATACACACCTATCTGCTGTTTGAGCGCAGAAACAGGGAATTTTCGGAGGGGCTGCGCCGACAGCCCAGGCAATATACAGGGCCTGTGGCCATGCCTCTGTCCCTCTTTACCCGGAGCAGCGGTCCGGAGGAGCATATGAAATGGCGGGTACATCCCATCGTATGGGAGGAAAATGTGGCGGTCCGGCAGCGGTGTATCCGGCGGCAGGAACTGCTGCCGCCGCTGATCGTGAACTACGGGGAGGGAGGTTTTGAACTGAACTGCGGAAGCCCGCTGTACGAAGCGCTGATCCGGGAGGGAATCCCCTATTTTCCCGTGATTGTCTGGTGCAGCAGCGAGACGGAACAGGAGGAGTTTGCCAAAAAGTATTTACCTTCTATGGTGATTTCTGTTTAAATAAAAGTATACCTGTTTTCATAGCCTGCGTTTTGGTAAGATACACTTGCGGGAGGGAACATACATATCTCGGATTTGATATGCAAAAACGGAAGGTTCCCGGTGGCCGATATATATCCGTGTATAATCGCAACAGGGCAGGAGATATGGGAAAAGAGGTATCTATGAAGAACATCCACATAGGAAAGAGGAATGCTTTCTATCAACAGCTGCAGGGCCTGAAAGACAATCGGACCAAGCGGCTGCGGCAGGGAGCTTTTTTTGTGGAGGGTGTGCGGAACATCAACCAGGCCATAGCGGCGGACTGGAATATACGCAGTCTCATCTATACGGAAGGGGAACGGTCGGACTGGGCCGGGAATATTCTGGCATCCGTAAGGACGGAGGTCAATTATCAGCTGACCAGGGAATTGATGGCCGAACTCAGCGGCAAGGAGGATGTGTCGGAACTGATGGCGGTGGTGGAGATGAAAAAGCCCTGGAACCGGCCGGATGCGGAGACATGTACGGGCACAGGGCAGCAGGCGGCGGAAGATCCCCTGTTGGTGCTGTTTGACAGGCCGGGCAACAAGGGCAACCTGGGCACAATCCTCCGCACCTGTGACGCGCTGGGAGCGGACGGTCTGATTCTGACCGGACACGGGGTGGATCCTTATGACCCGGAAGTGCTGCAGGCCAGTATGGGTTCCTTTTTCCGGGTGCCGCTGTGGCAGGCAAAGAGTAATGAGGAGTTGGATGCGTTTCTGGGAAAGCTGCGGAAGAAATATCCGGCCCTGCAGCTGGTGGGGACCACATCCCACAGGGAGAAACCTGTCTACCGGCAGTCGCTTACCGGCCCGGTGGTGATCCTATTGGGAAATGAAACCCAGGGACTGAGTCACAGATACAGGGAGATGGCGGATGTGCTTTGCAGCATTCCCATGGCGGAGACATCCTCCGCCTCGTCCCTGAATGTGGGTTGTGCGGCGTCCATTCTGCTGTATGAGGCGGCGAGACAGAGAGGAGTATGAGAATGAAGTTTGGAGGTTACACATCCATTACTGCTCAATGCAATATTACAGGTGAAACCTGTGATATGCAGGGACAAGGAAAGTATGGAACTTATACCATAGCACGGGAGTTTGATGAGCGGGGGGAAATAGAACGGTGGATGCAGCTGTTTCTGCGCGCCGACGGACAAAACCTGGCGCTGGCGGAGGGGCTTTTGAAGGAGGAGCGCTTCTATATCGGGCTGCGTGAAATTCCGCTGTCCCTGCTGGAGGGGATTAAGTCCGGCGCCCCGGAGTATCTGCATGACCAGGACTCCATAGACTACTTTTTCGATGTGGTGGATCGGATGAAGCAGGCACACGACAGCTGGGACATTCCGCCCCTGATCGTGGAGTATGGGGAGAAGGGCTTTTATGTGGCGGATGGACGCCACAGGCTGGAGATGTACAGACAGATAGGGAGCACCCATGTTCCGGCGGCGCTTTGGACTACCGGGGAGCAGAGGCGGGATGAACTGCTGGAGATCCTGCACCTGGTCCGGGGGCGCTGATAAAAATCTTGATGTATGTATTTTAGTATGGTAGAATGGATTTCATGAGCCAATATATTAGGGGGGAATTTTTTGATTTGGAGGAAATGCCATGAGTCAGCTGGAAGACGTTATGAAAATGTTGGATTCTATGACAGAAGCCGGAGTCGGCCGCATTAAAGTGGAAGTGTCGGAGGCCGTGGAGGAGGGGATGCCCCGAAAGGCTTACCATCACGGGAGATGTGATGTGGGAAGCCCCTTTGCGACGGGGAAGCTTTTTGATCTGGAAGAAGAGGATCCCGGGTGTCAGTGACAAATATGAGGAACCGTGTACACCGAGCCCCCTCTGGACAATCTATGTTCTCTGAGAAATCTTGACATGGCCGCAGGAAGGGCCGGGAATAAATCAGGTATTGTATTTTAACGATCCATCACATATAATATATGTGGTGGATTTTTAACGACAGAAAACGGAGTGTGTGCATATGGAATATTTTATCACGGAAATTCAGATCCGGCAGCTCCTACATCTATCCAATCTGAAGATATCCCTATCCCCCCACGGCAGACAGAACCCCATACTGAAACAGGAACTTAGTGTCGGATCAGTGTTTACAGCATTTAAAAGATGGCCGATATGGGACAACGGGGCGTTTTTGGGGGAACTTGCGGGATCATGCGAATAGCGCAGGTGTAACATGGCAGGGAGGAATATGATGCAGTATGAACTGGCCCCCATGGAGGGAATTACGGGGTATCTATACCGCAATGCCTATGTGAAATATTTTGGCGGTATGGATCGGTATTATACGCCCTTCATCTCCAGTACAGGCTTGAATCACAAGGAGTTAAACGATGTGCTGCCGGAGCATAACGCAGCGTTTTTACTGGGAAAAGAAGTTGAGGAAAAAGTCGGGCAGGGGAAAGAAACCCATCCCCGTCTGGTGCCCCAGATCCTGACCAACAAGACGGAGGATTTCTTAATTATAGCGGACAGACTGCGGCAGATGGGTTATTCTCATGTGAACCTGAACCTGGGCTGCCCCTCCGGCACAGTGGCCAGCCGGGGCAGGGGGGCGGGATTTCTGGGATATCCCCGGCAGCTGGACGCTTTTCTGGAAGAGATCTACGAGAAATGCCCTTTGGCTATCTCCATTAAAACCCGCATAGGCGTGGCGGATATGGAGAATTGGGAGGAACTGCTGGAGATCTATGAGAAATACCCTGTGGAGGAGTTGATTATCCATCCCCGAGTACAACAAGATTATTATAAACATCCCATACGCTGGGAAGGGATGGAGTCAGTCCTGGCGCGCTGGGAGCGGACGGGCAGCGATATTCCCATCTGTTATAATGGGGAGATTCACAGCCCTGCGGAGTATCAGGCGTTCAGGCAGAGGTTTCCGCAGATACAGCGGGTCATGCTGGGCAGGGGCGTCCTGAAAAATCCGTTTTTGGCAGAGCGGCTGGGCAGGTGGGAACAGAGACAGCAGGATCCGGAGGATACAGAGCAGCGCCGGAGGATGTTGTGGGATTTTCACCGGGAACTGTTAAGCGGCTACAGAGAAATTATGTCGGGAGACCAGAATACTTTATTCAAGATGAAAGAGTTGTGGACTTATTTTGGAGAGTCTTTTCCGGGAAAAGAAAAGGCCCTGAAAAAGATTCGCAAGGCCGGAAACATGGCCCAGTATGAGGCTGCGGTACGGGAGGCATTCGACTGTAAAACATGACCATACGCTTGGGGAAAAGCAGCCGGATGGCTATTCATAGAGCTTTTGGAGGTTGATATGACTGCTAAGAAAGAGAAAACAAAGAAACCACATCCCTGGTGGGGTTATCCGCTGTGGGCGCTGGGTGTGCTGGCGGTCATGGTTCTGCTGGGGGCCAGGCTGTATTTCCGTATACCGGTACGTGACTATTATAAGGCTTCGGAGCAGGGTTTCCTTATTCCGGACTGCGACCGGGGATTCGTGGCCCAGGGGATTGCCTACGATGAGGAGACGGACCGTTTTCTGGTAAACGGATATCAGAAGGACAATATTGCTTCGCCCATCTATATTATAGCGCCGGGGGCAAAAAAGCCCGACAAGACCATCCGCATGGCGATGCCGGACGGAGCGGATTACACGGGCCATGCCGGGGGGATTGCCAGATACGGCGACTATATCTATGTGGCGGACGGCGGCGAGCACAGACTGCTGGTCTTTTCAAGCCAGAGCATCTATGACGCGGCGGACGGAAGCAGCGTGGCCGCCCTAGGGACATTTGACACGGCGGTGTCGGATACGGATTATGTGGGTCCGGCTTTTGTCACCGTGGACGGAGACCGTCTGGTGACAGGAGAATTTTACCGCAATCCCAACTACCAGACCCCGGAGAGCCACAAGTTCACCACGCTGGCGGGGGATTACCAGCAGGCTTTGGCAGTGGAATATAAACTGGACGGACAGGCCAGGTACGGCATTGACACTACGCCGGTGAAGGCTTATACGCTGCCGGATCTGGCCCAGGGTATGTGCTTTGACGGGGGCAGGATTTACGTATCCACCTCCTGGGGTACAGCGTTTTCCCATATCTTCCAGTACGATGAAGCCAGACTGCAGCTGCAGGGGAATATTGCCCTGCTGGGCATGGAACTGCCCCTGTACGCGCTGGACAGTGCGGCCCTGTTGGTGGACGGGGTCATCGCTCCCATGTCCGAGGAGATTGTGATTGTGGACGGAAAACTGTACACCATGTGCGAATCCGCCTCCAACAAGTACATTTTCGGCAAGTTTACATCCGCCAAATGGTGTTATGCCACGGATGTGGAGACGTTTTTCCGGTAAATCATCATAATTACAATGAGGTAGAAAGAGATGGGAGGATTCCAGTCCCGGAGATATTGCAGGAAATGCCTGACCAGGGAAATGGCCGGGCAGGAGGAATACTTTAAATCCCTGCATGAGTATATAGCCAATATTGAGTCTGACATGAAAGTACCGGACGAGTTGTATGAGGAGCGGCTGGCCGTCTGCAAGGACTGCGAACTGCTTCTGGAAGGCATGTGCCGAAGCTGCGGCTGTTATGTGGAACTGCGGGCGGCTATGAAGAAGAATGCCTGCCCCAGGCACAAGTGGGATCGGGTTGACACAGAGGAGCTGTGACTTTCCAGTGGCGGCTCGGGACTGTAGGAGGGAGAGGAGATTTCCTATGGATTTTAAAGAACTGATGCAATCAAAAGCCTATGATTTCTTGAGGACCAATCCCCGTCTGGGGGACAGGATCATGCTGCTGGGCCTGGGAGGCAGTTATGCCTATGGCACCAACAACGAGAACAGTGACATTGACTTCAGGGGGGTGACATTGCCGCTGCCCTCGGACCTGCTGGGACTGACGGAGTTTGAACAGTATGAGGACGGAGAGACGGACACAGTGATCTATTCTTTCAATAAGATTGTAAAGCTGCTGCTGGACTGTAATCCCAACACCTGTGAGATCCTGGGGCTGGACGAGGAACAGTACCTGATCAAGTCCCCTCTGGGGCAGGAACTGGTGGACAATAGCAGCTTATTTCTCTCTAAGCGCGCCGCCAGATCCTTTGGCGGCTATGCCGGGGCCCAGCTGCGGCGTTTGCAGAATGCCATCGCCAGAGACTCCATGCCCCAAAAGGAGCGGGAGCAGCACATCCTGCGTTCCGTTCAGAATGCTCTGGAGGATTTTGAGCGGAAATATGCGCATTCGGAGCGGGGAAGCATCCGCCTGTATATCGACAAAGCGGTGAACCCGGAGATGGAGACAGAGATCTTTGTGGATGCCAATTACAGTCATATGCCCCTGCGGGATTACGAAAATATGTGGTCCGCCATGAATACGGTGGTAAGGGACTATGACAAGATCGGCAAGCGCAACCGCAAAAAGGACCATAACCATCTGAACAAACATGCCATGCATCTGATCCGTCTGTTCATGATGGCCGTTGACATATTGGAAAAGGGAAAGATCATAACCCACCGTAAGGACGATCTGGAACTGCTCATGAAAATTCGCTGCGGCGGGTACCTACAGGAGGACGGAACCTTTGCGGGAGAGTTTTATGAGATACTGGCGGAGTATGAGCGAAAGCTGGAGATCGCCGCCAGGCAAAGCTCCCTGCCGGATCAGCCGGACATGGAGAAAGTGGAGGCTTTCGTGGAGCGCGTGAACAGGCAGGCCATATAGGAAATGTAAAGTTTTTGACGAAAATCAGTAGACACGCGGAGCGAAAGCGGCGGACCAGGCAATTGAAATAGCAGGGGGAGAACAGGTATGTCGTTTATCACTAAGATTATCAGGCAGTCAGGAAAAAATATTTTCCTGATTTTTATTATATGTGTTCTGACGGGCTGCGCAGGTCTGGAAGCCCCCTCCGGTACGGACGCAGGGGCAGAAGAACAAAATGTGACTGCGGACATACAGGAGGTGGCAGCGCCGGAGGACGGCAGCCTGTCCGCCGAATTTGCTGTGGGTAAAATCATCTCCGAGGAAGGGCCAGTGGAGACAGAAAACACTGTTTACGAGATCGGAGAGCGGCAGACGGAGAGGGGCGTCTCCTATCCGCAGATCGTGTATAATAAATTTCCAGTGTTTGAACTACCGGGCTTATGATGAGTCGAACAGTCATTTGCAGTCTGTCCAGGACGACAATGCCTGTCCGGCCGCGCCCATTCCCGGCAATGGAGTCAGGATTTCCTTTGATGTCCTGCTGCGGGAACTGGAAAAGAGGAACTATGCGCTGGATCAGGATGCATATGCCTTAGGGCAGTCGGAGTTTTTGGTTCAGAGCATAGGGGAGCATTTTTTCTGGTATGAGGGGGAGAATTATTCTATGGAGGAATGGTTTGCCAGAACAGGGCAGTATATTATGCTGACGAAAGATGGCAGGACCAGGGTCAGAAATTCCGTGGCGTGGACGGTTTACTGTGAGGAAATATGGTAATAAGACTCTGTTTGCGGCAGGTTTGTCCAAAGGTAAAAAAGGAGGTTGACACAGATGCAGGAGAGAGATATCCGTGGGGAGATTGAACAGGAGTTGACTAAGATTGAAAAGCAGGAGCAGGTACGGATTCTTCTGGCGGTGGAGTCCGGCAGCAGGGCCTGGGGATTTGCCTCGCCGGACAGCGATTATGATGTGCGCTTTATCTATTTGCGCAGGCCGGAGGATTACTTGCGGCTGGAGGAGCAAAAGGATGTGATCGAGTGGCAGCTGGACCAGGTGCTGGACATTAACGGCTGGGATCTGCGCAAGGCGCTGATACAGTTCCACAGGGGCAACGCCACCCTCTTTGAGTGGAGCAATTCGCCCATCGTGTACCGCAGCACCGGGCTGTGGGAACAGATTTACGGGGAAGCCAGGAGTTGTTTTTCCCGAAAAGCGGCTGTGTGCCATTATTACGGAACGGCCAAGAGCACCTATATGGGGTATCTGCAGGAGGCCCAGGTCAAATATAAAAAATATTTTTACGCGCTGCGCCCGCTGCTGGCCTGCCGGTATATTGAACAATATGGCAATATACCCCCGGTGCCCTTTGCAAAGCTGCTTAAGCAGGACATGCCGCCGCAGCTGAGGCAGGAGATCGATCTCCTGCTGGAGCGCAAGAAAGTCACGGAGGAGAAGGACAAAAACCCTCAGATTCCGGCCATCCAGGTGTTCATAGCGCAGGAACTGGAGCGCCAGAAAGCCCTGGGGGACGCCATGGAGGACGACAGGCGCAGGGACTGGGAAGGGCTGAACAGTCTTTTCTGCAGGGTATTGCAAACAGAGGGACTATAGGCTTTTCAAGCGGCTCTTTTTCTGATATACTAAAATGAAAAAGAGGGAATATACGGAACTTTTAATCAGCATATTTTCATATAGCGTACTGCTGGATATCCGGCGGCTTTGGGCAGTCGGATATCCAGCACTGGATTTGTACGCTATATGGGAATATGCGGAACTTTTAATAGGAGGGCAAAAATATGGCTATTATGGTCAATCAGGTGGGGTATGAGGCGTATGCCGACAGCAAAAAAGCGGTGGTGTCCCAGCCGGGAATCTATGTGCTAAAAAATACCGAAGGGGAGGTAATCTGGCAGGGACAGGCAGGGGAGGGGGTGCAGGACCCTCTGTGCGGGGAGACTTTATATCCCCTGGACTTTGGCAGTGCGCAGGAGACGGGAATGTATTATCTGGAGAGCGCGGCGGGGGAGCGCAGCGACTCCTTTGAGATTGGATGGGATGTGCTGGCGGAAGTACATAATGCCATGGTCAAGGCTCTGTATTACCAGCGCTGCGGCTGTGCTTTGGAGGAAGAGTACGCGGGTCCCTATACCCATGGGGCCTGTCATATGGCGGATTGCCAGGTCTATGGGGAAGAGGGACACAGCTTTGAGGCCAGGGGCGGCTGGCATGACGCGGGGGATTATGGGCGGTACATCACGCCGGGGGCAGTGACTGTGGGCCATCTGCTGTATGCCTACAAGCTGTATCCCCAGTCTTTCCGGGAACTGCTGAATATTCCGGAGAGCGGAAACCAAGTGCCCGACGTGCTGAATGAGTGCCGGTACGAATTGGAGTGGATGCTGAAGATGCAGAGGAAGGACGGCGGCGTGTACCACAAGCTGACGGCCTGGAGCCATGCTCCCTTTGTCATGCCCGAAGAGGATCTGGATACTTTTTACGCCTATCCCGTTTCTTCCATGGCAGTAGCGGATTTCTGCGCCTGCATGGCGCTGGCCGCCAGGGCATACGACAGCGTGGACAAGGTGTTTGCGTGGCGGATGGAGGCGGCGGCCAAGTTATCTTGGCAGTGGCTGGAAAAGAATCCGGATCCGGTACTGTTTGTCAATCCGCAGGGCAGCAATACCGGCGAATATGGAGATTCCACGGATGCGGACGAGCGTCTGTGGGCGGCGGCGGAGATGATGCTGCTGGCGGCGAGAAGAGGAGAGGATCGGCAGAAGTATGTGGCTGAGATCCGGCGGATTTTGGCAACCGGTCTTAACGTGACGGATTTTGGATGGACGGATGTGGCCGGTTTTGCCGCTCTGGCGGTGCTGACAGATTTTCGGCAGAACGCGGGGGAGGAGATTCAGGAAATTTTCCGCCGCCAGGTGCTAAAGGAGGCGCAGCGGCTGGCGGATCTGGGTACCCAAAACGTCTTTGACATGGCTATGGAGCCGACGGATTTCTGCTGGGGCAGCAGCATGGTGGTGACCAACAGGGGCATTCTGTTGGCGCTGGCCTGCGAAATATTACAGGCCCGGATCAATGGGATGTCTCAGGACCAGGCCCAGGAGGCAGCTGCCCGCATTGCCCGCTATCAGGAGGTGATTCAGGCCCAGACCGATTATCTGCTGGGCAAGAATATAACAGGCTATAGTTTTGTCACGGGATATGGAGACCATGCGTACAGGCATCCTCATCTGCGCACCACAGCGGCGGACGGCATTGAGAAGCCCATGGCGGGCTGGGTGTCCGGCGGTCCCAACGGAAAGCCGGGGGATGAACTGGCCATCCGGGAGATCCCTGAGGGTACTCCCCCCATGAAATGCTACCTGGACCGGGAGGAGTGTTATTCCCTGAACGAGATGACCATCTACTGGAACTCCTCGGCAGTGTTTGTAACGGCATTTCTGCGCAGCATGGCGTCGGCAGGTTAGAATATGCGCTGGCAGGGGATATGCGGAACGTAAACAGGAGGTAAGGGATGAATACATTTCAGTATCAGGTGGTCAGCATAGACGGTGACTATGCCCATCTGAGGCGGATCGACGAGGAATCGGAGGAACCGAAGCTGGTGGCCAGGGCATTGCTGCCGCCGGAGATCACGGAGGGCACGAAGCTCCTCTATGAGTGGATGCAGTACAGCATTTTGGAGTAGACGCAGCGGGATTTTCCAATGGACTGTTCTAAAAAAGGTCATGCCGAACAATAGTACTGTTTTAAATGACAATAGGAACATAAAATAAGGAGGAAGAATCATGAGCGAGAAAAGAGTTTATCACAATCCGGTGCAGAGGGGATTTTTCCCCGATCCATCGGTGATTCGGGTGGGGGAGGACTATTATATGGTCAACTCCAGTTTCCAGTATTTCCCTGCCATTCCCATCTCCCATTCCCGGGATATGGTACACTGGCATATCATCGGACATGCCATCAGCAATCCGGAGTGGCTGGACATCAGCGATATCAGGGATTCCCACGGCATCTGGGCGCCGGATATCTCCTATGTGGACGGAAAATTCTATGTCTTTGCCACACTGCGGCTCAACGCGGACGGCAAGCGGGACAACAATGTGATGCGCAGGCAGCTGGTGATGGTGTCCGATAAGCCGGAAGGCCCCTACAGCAAGCCCGTCTGCCTGGAGGTGGACAATATTGATCCCTCTCATTTTGTGGATGATGACGGAAGCAGGTATATGATTATCGCCAAGGCAGCCCAGACCGTGCCGCTCAGTGAGGACAGTCTGCGGGTGGCCGGGGAGATGAAGACAGCCTGGGACGGCACGGGTGAGCGATGCTCCGAAGGCCCTCATCTGCTGAAAAAGGACGGGTATTACTATGCTATGGTGGCGGAAGGCGGCACCGGCTATGGGCATGGCATCAATATGGCCCGCAGCAAAAATATGTACGGCCCCTATGAAAATTCCCCCTACAACCCGGTGATGCGGCAGATGGATCCCCAGGCTCCCATTCAGCGCTCCGGTCACGGCAAGCTGGTGCAGGATCAGAATGGGCAGTGGTGGTGCTATTATCTCTGCGGCAGACCCAACGGGGGAAAATATACTACCGTGGGCCGGGAGTCTGCCCTGGACCCGGTGCGGTGGACGGAGGACGGCTGGCTGACCATCAACGAAGGCAAGGGCCCCAGCCTGGAGCAGACAGCCCCGGATCTGCCGGAGTGCGTTTTTGAGAGGAACCTGTTTGACGACTTCAACGAGGAAAAGCTGAACCTGGAGTGGGAGTTTGTGCGCAATCCTGACAACGGTTCCTGGTCTCTGACAGAGCGGCCGGGATACTTCCGCATCTGGACCAGGGACGGGCAGCTTAACGAGATCCGCTCCAAGAACACGCTGCTGCGCCGGGAGCAGGAACTGTCCTACACAGCGGAGACCAAGCTGGAGTACTATCCGGACCACGACGGGGAGCAGGCGGGACTGACCTGTTATTACAGCACTGCCACCTATGCCCGCTGTGCCCTGTGCTATGAGGGGGGCCGCAAAATCCAGCTGGTGATCAACCGAAACCACGGAGAGGAACTGATGGCGGAGATCCCGGATGTGAAGGAGGCTCCCGTCTACCTGAAGGTGGTGGTGGATAAGCTGACCCGCAGCTTCTACTACAGCTACGACGGCCAGGACTGGCAGAGTGTGGGCGTACTTGAGAACTGTATCTACCTCTGCGATGAGGGAGTTCCCGACGATCCCAAGCGCCACACCGGCACGCTGGTAGGCATCTACGCCAACAACGGCGGCTGCGGCTGCCGTAAGAGCGCAGATTTCGACTATTTTAAGTATGAGGATTGAAGAGAGTTATAATCTTCGCAATGATCAATATCCGGGGGCAGGGGTCCAAGACTAGAGGTCCCCTGCCCCCGAAGCCAGGATATTGCCTGCGCAACTGTGTAAGGCGGATAAGTAGGTGATGCCGGTCCCCGGAACGGAAGATTCGGCATAGCGTTGAACATGAGCATGGCGGAGAAATGAGTATAGTATTGCTGGAATCAGCTGTTATGCATACAACCTGTGGTTGAGTTCGTAAAAGGTTTGATAAACAAATATAGAATTGTTTTGCAGAGGGATATATTGTATAAAGGATTTATAACAGATTAATGTAGGTGATTGCAAAACATTCTTTTTTCCCAATCCCTGTGTCCTGAGGGGAGTTTTGTAAGCGCTTAACAAATTAATGTACAGGGAGGCTGCAGTATGTTTAGTCAGGTTGATTTCGGAAAAAGGTTAAGGTCATTTCGCAAAACAAAGAATTTTACGCAAAAGGAGATTGCTTTTAGAATAGGAGTGTCGGAACAGGCAGTCTCAAAATGGGAAAACGGCGAATGTCTACCCGATGTTTACAATTTGAAAGTGCTCGGACAACTTTTGCACATTTCGGTTGATACTCTGTTAGCCACGGAAAACGACAATTTTGAAAGGGTAATTGAGACGATAAAGATTGGCGGAGCCGAATTTGAAATCGTTGAGAAACCGGAAACAATTCTTGCGGGAAAAGTTATATACGCAAAAGATTATGAGGACATAGACGGATTCAACTGCGCAATAGAGGCGGTGACGGGGGAGGAAAAGCAAGTGGTTCTTAATTCCATTCGGGAAAATATACTGCCTGTTACAGATATTCACTTAAGCGTTAATTTCTGGCTTGATGAGAAGAGCCGGGCATTTGGATTTGTGCGGGAAACGGCAACAAAGGAACAGCCAGAAGGCATAGATATTTATACAATGCCGGCGTCATTGTATATAAAAGTATATACAGACAGGGCAGCGGCACAGCTTATTGCGAAAGAAGAATGTGAGGTTTGGGAATTGTTTGCGTATATCAGAAACTTTTTTATGCCTGCGCATGGGTTCAGGATGGCGGATAACGGAGCACAGGAGTTGGAAGTGTTTGATTCGTTTGAGCATAGTACGGGTTACGCGTATATGCCGGTCATGAGATAAACAAGTTTTGAAGAAAAGTATCTCCCTTTTCGGATTTGTGTACCCATTCAAAAAGAGCCTAAAGATATGCATTTTTGATGTATAAAATTGTATTTTAGTGAATGAGATATTCTATAAATTTTATTTTGTGAGAACATTCATAATCTTATACGTTGAAGTGAACAATAAATATAGAATGATATAATCATATTTATTAGGAGGATACCCATGAAACAGAAGATACAGCGAATACTGAATATTATTATGGGTTCTTTTATAGGCGTGTTCATTGGCTCAGGATTATATAGATACTGGCATTTCCGAAAATATCCTGATTTATATATCATGCAGTCTGCTCCTTGGTATACGGGCATTCTAGTACAAGGACTATTCACGCTTGTGTTACTGGCAGTTTGCCTGATAATAAAAGTGGTTCTTATAAAGAATGTAGGGGCAATGAAAAAAGCAGCATTGATCTTGGGAATTATTTTCCTGTTTCTTACATTTACAGAGGGTGGATATGTCCTTGTAAATCATGGACAAGTGAATGCTGGGTATGCAATTATACCTGGAATCTGGGCTATAATATGTTTCGGATATTATCAAAGCAAAAAGTAGAGACAGTTTCATAAAAGAATGTATAGGGCTACCCAAATCAAAAGGGTAGCCTTTTTCAATCTCCAGCCTAAGTTTTCCTAATATTCAGTAGGCAAAATTTAAAATACAGTTGCTCAAATTGCATGAAAAATTGAGAAAAGTATTCATGCTTTGACTTATGCGGAAAAGGGCGCGGGCCGCGGGCCGTAACAGCTTTATTCTGGAAATTGCGGATGTCATGTTGTTTATAGGCCGTATTTGTGCTACAATATATATACTTTTTGAAGCGATATTATGGCTTTGACAGAAGGATAAGAACCTTCGGCAAAACTGTTCTTGAGTAAAACTTTGAATGTGAGGAATCTCAAAAATGAAACTGTCGTTTATATCTATTTTGCGCTTTTTATTCCCTGAAATACAAATTATTGACGCCATTGCACAAGAGGGGTTTGTGGTGATAAAATCCAAGGCAAAAAAGAGTGTGAGGGGGACAAATAAAACCATTGTGGGCAATACTGTACTACAAAACAGAGGGAATCAGCCTATGCAGAGTTCTGTTGTATCTACAGTTCGGGTCAATGGGACGGCATCGGGAGTGGTTGCGACTTCGAGCGCCGTCAGCGCGGATAAAGCAGATAATGTTTTTGAGGGGATTGAACAACAACTTCGTTGTAGATGGATAGCGTCAGACAATAATATTCTGGCTTTGTGTCAGGCGTTTAAACGCCCTTTTGTGACGGGTGTCAATTCAGTCATGCCTAAAAACGTGATTTTGCTGATTGGGAATGAAAGTCGAGGTAAAGTAAAAGCAATTGGCGATATGTGCGCCCTGATGAAGCAGCGACATATATTGCGCTATGAAGAGGTTCCGACTATTGGTTTTGAGAGATACCCTACCAGTTCCGAAGATGAATTGTTTTTGAGCGATTTGTACAAGGCCCTGTACTCCCCAACCGAAGTTATTGTTTTTGAAAATCTTGATAAAGCGAATTTTCGGTGCCTGAATATTGTATTCCAACTTATAAAAAGCGGAACCTATCGTCTTCAAAAGCGGTATGTGGTTCAAAAAAATATGCTTGTGGAATCCACAGGAACGTTGAACACTGTTTCCGTGTCCGAATTATTTGCAAACGGGAAATATTTTATTTTCACATCCACCTGTCCGGTGGAAAAGGTCACGGAATATGTGGGTAATGAATTTGCCCGGCTCATCAACGATATTATTGTTCTGGATGAGTTTAGCCGGTCAGAACTGCAGGAAATAGTTGAAATTATTTTTATAAACTTGAAAGAAAAAGTAAAAAGGCAGCTTCAAATTGTATTGAAACCGGATGCATCCTGTGTTGAAGAAGTTATTCATCGCTTTGATGCCGCCAAAGGGGTAAAAGGATTAATCGAAGTGGTTGACGAATATATCTATAAGCCTTTAACGGAGTACAGACTTCAATATCCTGCCCGGAGAGAAGATGCCGTTCTCAAATATGAGGAAGGCTATATGTTGTGTTTTCGCAATGATGTAGTTTCTCTTGACAGCTATATGAAACTATATGATGCCCTGGCGCTTGAAAGTGTGAAGAAGGAGCTTGGCAGTGTCGTAGGATTGACCGCAGTTAAAGAATATGTGCTGAATCTCGAAAACAATTTAGCCGTTCAAAAGCTTAGAGCCGCAAAGGGATTAAAGGCGGCCGATCTCTCCATGCATATGATTTTTACCGGAAATCCCGGTACCGGAAAAACGACGATTGCCCGTATCGTAGCCAAGTATTTAAAAGCCATAGGTGTGCTCAGTTCCGGTCAGCTAAGAGAGGTCAGTCGTTCCGATATGGTAGGACAGTATGTTGGTCAAACCGCGATATTGACCACCGAACTGATTACATCTGCAATCGGCGGCGTACTTTTCATTGACGAAGCCTATTCGCTGTGCCGGGACAGAAACGATGTTTTTGGCAAGGAAGCTGTTGATGCCCTGGTCAAGGGCATTGAGGATCACAGAGACAATCTTGTTGTCATCCTTGCGGGATATTCCGATGAAATGGACGAATTCCTCAAAACCAATCCGGGCTTAAAATCGAGATTCCCAAATGTAATTGAGTTTGAGGATTATACGCCCGATGAGATGTATGAAATTGCCAGGATAACCGCGAAAAGCAAGGGATATCGCATTTCGGAAGAGTGCCATACACCCATGGTCGATGTGTTTGAACGAAAGCAGATCAAGGGAAAGAATGACAGCGGCAATGGTCGCCTTGTCCGCAATCTGGTCGAAGCGGCGATACTAAACCAGTCTCAAAGAATAGCAAAGGATAATAACCAGGATTTAGAACTGTTGACTGTGGAAGATTTTGGGCTGCATCAGAAGAAGGAATTTAATCTGGAGGAAGAGCTTGCTCCTATTATTGGTCTTGAAGATGTAAAAGATTTTGTGAGAACACAGTATAATGTGATACTGGCAAGAGAAAAGCGTAAGAAGGCTGCTTTGGAAGTAGATACTACGCAGTCCCTCAATATGATTTTCAGCGGAAATCCAGGCACAGGTAAGACAACAATGGCTCGTGTTGTAGCGGATATGTTCCACTCAATGGGTCTTTTGAAATCAGGGCATTTGGTTGAAACAGACAAAGGCGGTCTTGTTGCGGAATATGTGGGACAAACGGCCAGGAAAACGGAAGAAGTTTTTAAGTCGGCTTTGGGCGGTGTGCTTTTTATTGATGAAGCTTATGCCATAACCAATGACGGCAGCAGCTTCGGACAGGAATGTATTGATACGTTAGTTAAACTCATCGAGGATTACAGGGGGGAAATTCTTGTTATATTAGCAGGCTATAGCAAGGAAATGAACGACTTTATGAAAGCCAACTCGGGATTGGATTCACGTTTTCCCCTCAGGATCGACTTCCCTGACTACTCTGCGGAGGAACTGTTTGAGATAGGCAAAAACATGATTGCAAAGAAGGGATTCAGTCTTTCCGAAGATGCAGTTCCGGCATTTAGAGAAGCGGTGTATGAGTTAAAACGTCATTCCACAGCTACATCCGGAAATGGTCGTATGGTTCGTAATTATATTGATGAAATCATCAGAAACCAATCATCCCGTATTGCTTTGGCAGAAGTGAATGCCGAAGAATTGACAGTTATCATTGCGAAAGATATCGAAGACGAAGCGCCCCGGGAAGAGATTTACGATCTGGAAGCGGAACTTGGCAAAGTAGTGGGGCTTGAGTCTGTCAAGAATTATATTCGTAGTCTTCACGCAAGACTTCTGGTGCAGGAACAACGCAGAAAACATGGACTTAAGGTTAGTACAACACAAACGCTTCATATGATTTTTATGGGCAATCCCGGCACCGGCAAAACAATGATGGCTCGAACTGTCGCCGATGTATTGTATAATATGGGTATCATAGCAACCAACAAACTGGTTGAAACGGACCGTTCGGGACTGGTAGCAGGCTATGTGGGTCAAACGGCAATAAAGACAAGAGAAGTTATTGAAAGCGCTCTCAATGGCGTTCTGTTTATTGATGAAGCATATGCTTTGGCGCAGGGTGGCAGCAATGATTTTGGACAGGAAGCGATCGACACGCTGGTTAAAATGATGGATGACAATAGAGAACGACTAGTGGTGATCCTTGCCGGATATTACGACGATATGCAAAACTTCCTGGAACAGAATGCAGGTTTGAAATCCCGGTTTCCAAATATGATTGAGTTTGAGGACTACTCAGTAGATGAATTACTCAGCATAGCGGATAAAATGTATACAGAGCAGGGCTATGTACTGAATTATGGCGCGGTAGAGTTGCTGAAACAGGTCTTTGAAGAAGGAAAAAAGCAACCGCAATTTGGTAATGGCCGTTTTGTAAGAAATATATTTGAAAAGTCCTTGAACAGTCAGGCTATGCGCCTTAGCCGTTCAGGCACAATGAGTGCGGCAGAGCTTTCAACAATTACCGCTGAGGACATTGAGGAGGTGTTCGCATAATGAAAAGAGTGATTTCAAACTTTGTTGCTGCCTTTTGGTTTTTCTACATGGTAATATGGATGGCGCTTGCGCTTCCATTTGTGACAATAGAGTTATCGAAGGACATAAAAACTATAGTGAAATGTGGCTTTTCGATGACATCAGAAGGGGTTATACTCCTGATGATTTTTGGGTTTGTATTTGGTATAACCATGCTTGTTCCGGTTTTCAGAAAATGTTTCCATGTACTTCCCTGGTTATATCCTTACATAACTATTTTTACTGCGGATTTTACAATTCTTGCTATAGGAATCGAGATACTCAATTATGGGTATCAGGTACAGAGCGAAGCAAGGCATACCTTCTTTTTCTGGTTGATGATTGTTCAAATGGTGGTGTGCCGCATTGTATTATGCATCTTTTGTCATAAAAAAACGATGAGAATAGAGAGGGAAGATGATGAGCAGTAATAATCAAAAACAGTTTTCTGACAGAACGTTAAGGGCGGCAAACTTTGATGCCGCCAGCAGCGAAGATGTAGTTCGGCAGGCCCCTGCGGCAGGTGATGCCGGACAGATGGATCATATCGCGGAACGAACGAGAAAGAAGACGAAAACAAAGGCCAATAAAAAATTGATAGTCACTGGCTTGATATTTGCGGGACTTTTTGCGGTATCCTTGTATTTAATGACGGATTCTCCAACTGTAAATACATCTGAGGAGGCAGTGCAGGCATTGGAAAGCGGCATGTCTACAACGCTTCCGGTAGGTGTTCGTATTCAATCTAATGATGAGTGCTTAGACGGACAAGATCTGACGATTACGCACTCGTCAAGAGAAGACGAGTGCAAGATTTATATCTGGGACTATGCTGCCGAAGACGGCGATTATGTGCAAGTCATAGTAGACGGCATCGCAATATGCGATCCATTCATGATTAAACATGACCCGGTAGCTTTTACAGTCCCGGCTGTTGGCGAAATTCAGGTGTTGGGAACAAGAGATGGCGGCGGCGGCATCACATATGCCGTTCACTGCGATGTAAATGAAACAACCTATTTTAACGGAACTGATGTCGGCGATGGAAATCTGTATACTCTAATCAGAGAGTAAAACAATGAACCGCTGCAATTCTCACTCTTACATGGGAGGGGAGCTGCGGCGGTTTGTATTTTCAGAGAAAAGGTGCCGAAGCGAACACCTGCAATACATATCCCTGCATATGATTACCGATTTAGCACTCACTTAACAGCTCTGCGAACTGGAATTTGTATTATTCTTCATCGCTTTGATAAAGGATAATTTCTTCCTCCCCTTGTGCTAATGATAGGTTGCACAATGCACAAATAAATTGAAATAAGGGGTTCTCTTCATGAACTTCGTAATAGTCGCCGAAAGAATATTCGATATCTATATGTCGGTCAATTATCGGAGTATCATCGCATTCGAGCACATCTATACGGTACACAATTTCAGACACATCTTCGCTTAGATTATCATCCGATATACCATTTTCTAAAGATATTTTTTTGCTTATCTGTTTGACATCGTCAATTGTGATCATAATGTCTATCCTCCAAATCCAATTTATATTTGATTATAAAATATTTGCCAGCCACTCGCAATGAATATTTATTGCCTCATTTTTATTGAGTACATAATTCCGAAAAGGGAGAAATTGTATAACGGTTGCGGTTAGTTCTTATGAACAGGATGTACGCTGAAAAGTGTGAAATCAAGGGATACGTATAATGTGACAGGGCATTGAAGATTATGGCAACATAATTTTCAATGCCCTGTCCATATTAAATATTTTACTTATTTCTTGTTATTGGCTCTCTTTCTCAGAGTAGGATCCAGAATCTTCTTGCGAATCCGCAGCGTGGAGGGGGTAATCTCCAGAAGTTCGTCGGTGTCAATGAAATCCAGCGCCTGCTCCAGACTCATGATCTTGGGGGGCGTCAGCCGCAGGGCCTCGTCCGCGCTGGAGGAACGGGTGTTGGTCAGCTGCTTTTTCTTGCAGACATTGATCTCAATGTCCTCGCTCTTGCCGGTCTGGCCCACCACCATACCGCTGTATACTTTTTCCCCGGGTCCGATGAACAGAATGCCTCTCTCCTGGGCGTTGTACAGACCGTAAGTGATGGATTCCCCGGCCTCAAAGGCGATGAGGGACCCCTGCGCCCGGTAGGCGATATCCCCCTTGTAGGGGCCGTAGCCGTCAAACACCGTATTCAGGATGCCGTTGCCCTTGGTATCGGTCATAAACTCGCCCCGGTAGCCGATGAGTCCTCTGGAGGGAATGGAGAACTCCAGACGGGTATAGGAGCCGCCAGTGAGGGAACCCATGTTCCGCAGTTCCCCTTTCCGCTGTCCCAGTTTCTCAATGACTGCCCCAGCATACTCGTTGGGCACATCAATATAGGCCAGTTCCATGGGTTCCAGTCTGTGGCCGGCCTCATCGGTTTTATATAACACCTCCGCCTTGCTGACAGCGAACTCGAAACCTTCACGGCGCATATTTTCAATGAGCACGGACAGATGCAGTTCTCCGCGGCCGGATACCTTGAAGGCATCCGTGGACTCTGTCTCCTCCACCCGCAGGGACACGTCCGTGTTCAGCTCCCGAAACAGCCGATCCCGGATGTGGCGGCTGGTTACAAACTTGCCCTCCAGACCCGCCAGAGGGGAGTCATTGACCATGAAATGCATGGCGATGGTGGGCTCACTGATCTTCTGGAAGGGGATGGGGGCTATCTGATCGGGAGAGCATAGTGTATCCCCGATATGAATGTCAGCAATGCCTGAGATGGCCACGATGGAGCCGATGCCGGCCTCCTTTACCTCTGCCTTATTCAGTCCGTCAAACTCATAGAGCTTGCTGACCTTGACCTTGCTCTGCTTGTCCGGCTCATGATGGTTGACAATCACCACTTCCTGGTTTACACGGATGGTGCCGTTGTCCACCTTGCCCACGCCGATGCGGCCTACATACTCATTGTAGTCTATGGTGCTGATCAGCACCTGGGTCCCGGCGTCGGGGTCTCCCTCCGGGGCGGGAATGTAGTCCAGAATGGTCTCAAACAGGGGCGTCATGTCCGTGCCGGGCTGGTCCGCGTCCAGGGAGGCGATGCCGGACTTGGCCGAAGCAAACACGAAAGGGCAGTCCAGCTGGGCATCGTCCGCATCAAGCTCCAGGAACAGCTCCAGCACTTCGTCGATGACCTCATTGGGACGTGCCTCGGGCCGATCAATCTTGTTGATGCAGACGATGACGGGCAGCTTTAACTCCAACGCCTTGCGCAGCACGAACTTGGTCTGGGGCATGGCGCCCTCGAAGGCATCCACCACCAGGATTACGCCGTTTACCATCTTCAGCACCCGCTCCACCTCGCCGCCGAAGTCCGCATGGCCCGGGGTATCAATGATATTGATTTTGGTGTCTTTATAGGTGACGGCTGTATTCTTGGACAGGATAGTAATGCCCCGCTCACGCTCGATGTCATTGGAATCCATGACTCTCTCAGCCACTTCCTGATTCGCCCGAAAGACCCCGCTCTGCTTCAACAGTTCGTCCACCAGAGTAGTTTTGCCGTGGTCTACATGGGCTATGATAGCTACGTTTCGGATATCTTCTCTTTTCTGTCGCATAAAATCCTCCTAAATATACCTCAAACTGTTATAGTATATCACTAATTGAATATAGGCGCAATAAAAGTTTATTGAAATTTTCGTCGAAATTTTTGGCTGGAAAGTACTTCTCAAATACTGAAAAATGAGGTATAAATATATTACATTACAGGCACTTTGTGCCGGAAAAATTCTTAATGTGTAAGAAGGGAGAACAAAAAATGACAGATAAGGTAATTGAAAACAATCAGGTGACCGTGATGGGAGAAATCATCAGTGATTTTGCCTACAGCCATGAGATCTTTGGGGAAGGATTTTATATGGTGGACGTGAAGGTACAGAGGCTCAGCGAGAGTTTCGATGTCATTCCGCTTATGGTTTCGGAGAGGTTGATTGATGTAAATGCGGATTATAAGGGGAAATATATCTGCGTAAACGGTCAGTTCCGTTCCTATAACCGCCATGAGGAGCGCAAAAACCGTCTGGTGTTGTCTGTTTTTGCCAGAGAGATTGAGTTTGTGGAGGAGATCGAGGAGAGCTCCAAAACCAACCAGATCTATCTGGATGGCTATATTTGTAAGGAACCCATCTATCGAAAAACTCCATTGGGAAGGGAGATCGCCGATGTGCTGCTGGCCGTGAACCGTCCTTATGGCAAGTCGGACTATATTCCCTGCATCTGCTGGGGAAGAAATGCCCGCTATGCAAGCAGTTTCCATGTGGGAGAGCGCTGCGCCATCTGGGGCCGTATCCAGAGCCGTGAGTATATGAAGAAATTGGACGAGGAACATGCGGAAAAGCGTGTGGCCTTCGAGGTTTCCGTCAGCAAGATGGAACTGGTGGAGGCGGTGGAAGAGCAGCCGCTGTAGAGCAGTCAGACCTCCCCATTGCCAAAAAGTGGAAGTGGTGTTATACTATGGGATAGAGATACGCGGAGGTCAAACTGAAAAAGGGCTCTGCTGCAGATTGATCTGCGAGGAGCGAGGGTATTGACATGGACAGAGGAAGCATCTACATATATACAGGTGATGGCAGGGGCAAATCCCCCGCTGCGTGGGGCAGGGCCCTGCAGGCGGCTGCAGAGGGAAAGAAGGTAGTAATCATACAGTTTTTGAAGGGAAGGGGACTGGCGGACAGCGCTTTCATCCGCCGGATGGAGCCGGAGATCCGGCTCTTCCGTTTTGAAAAGTCGGATGAGAACTATATGGAGCTGCCGGAGGAGAAGAAGCGGGAGGCGTGTGTCAATATCCGCAACGGCCTGGGGTATGCAAAAAAAGTTCTGTCCGTGGCGGAGTGTGATTTGCTGATTCTGGACGAGGTGTTGGTGTTGGTGGAGAAGGAGATCATCACCGTGGAAGAATTGAAGGAACTGCTGGAGAGCCGCAGGGAGACGGACGTAATACTGACAGGCAGCCGCTTGAGCGATGATATTTTAGTCCTGGCGGATGAAGTATCCCGCATCGAGATGGTGAAATTATAAATCAGAAAAACATGGTTTTTTCATTGACAAAGCTATAAGTCAATGCTATGATATTGGAAATAAGATAGAGGTTGCGTATTTTAAGAGTACTCCTCCGGATGCGGCAGGCGCAGATGAAGGGGAAGGAAAGGAACATACGCCGAAAGAACCAGTGTGCTGTGGGCTGGGATCTTGGGCATACAGTGAACAACTGTATGACTGTCATCTAGTAAGTGGATGGGGCGCTATCGTATAATATCAGGAAGCATTTCATGATATGATTCGTCGGCGCATGTGTGTCGGCATTTTTTATGTGCCGATAGGGGATATGCGGAACTCAAAATCAGCAAATCCGCGGGCGGCGCACTGAAGCATAAAGGGATGCCAGAGCGGCCATTTATGCTTCACCGTTTTGGTGTGCCGACCGGGGATATGCGGAACTCAAAATCAGCAAATCCGCGGGCGGCGCACTGAAGCAAAAAGGGACGCCAGAGCGGCCATTTATGCTTCACCGTTTCGGTGTGCCGACCGGGGATATGCGGAACTATAAATAGGAGGAAAAAGTATGGCTATTTTTACAGGAGCAGGAGTGGCGATTGTCACCCCAATGCATGAGGACGGAAGTGTGAACTTTGAGAAGTTCACGGAGTTGGTGGAGTTTCAGATAGACGGCGGCACGGATGCCATCATTGTCTGCGGCACCACGGGGGAGGCATCCACCATGAGCCACGAGGAGCATCTGGACGTGATCCGCCACTGCGTGGAAGTGGTGAAGGGCAGAATCCCCGTGATTGCGGGAACCGGATCCAACTGTACAGAGACAGCGGTGTATTTATCCCAGGAGGCGGAAAAGTCCGGCGTGGACGGCCTGCTGCTGGTGTCCCCCTACTACAATAAAGCCACGCAGAACGGCCTGTATACCCACTTCAAGACAGTGGCCGACTCCGTGAAGGTTCCTATTCTGCTGTACAATGTGCCCAGCCGTACCGGCTGCAATATCCTGCCCCAGACTATTGTGCGGTTGTGCCGGGATTGTGAGAATATTGTGGGCGTGAAGGAAGCCAGCGACAATATTGTTCAGATCGGCCAACTGGCGGCGCTGGCGAAAGGCAGCGTGGATATCTATTCCGGCAATGACAATCAGATTGTGCCCATTCTGTCCTTGGGCGGCAAGGGCGTGATCTCCGTGCTGTCCAATGTGGCTCCCCGCCAGACCCATGAGATCTGTGCAAAATTTTTTGCCGGAGATGTGGCCGGAAGCTGCCAGCTGCAGTTGGAGGCCATGGAACTGTGCGGCGCTCTGTTCTGTGAGGTGAACCCCATCCCCGTTAAGAAGGCATTGAATCTGATGGGAAAGGGTGCAGGCGCCCTGCGGCTTCCCCTGACGGAAATGGAGGAGGCCAATGTGCCCAAGCTGGAGAAGGCTATGCGGGAGTACGGTTTACTGGACTGAATATGCGTTTAAATCAGGAGAAATAATATGATTCGTCTAATTATGCATGGATGTAACGGAAAAATGGGTCAGGTGATCAGCAATATTGTGGCGCAGGACTCGGAGGCGGAACTGGTGGCGGGCATTGACATGCGGGATGATGGACACAATCCTTATCCGGTGTTTACGGATATCAACGCCTGTGATGTGGAAGCGGACGCGCTGATTGACTTCTCGGCGGCGCCGGCGGTAGACGCGATGTTGGATTACTGCGTGGCCCGCGGGCTTCCCTGTGTGCTCTGCACCACGGGGCTGAGTCCGCAGCAGTTGGCCAGGGTGGAAGAGGCATCCGGGAAGGTGGCGGTTCTTAAGTCCGCCAATATGTCTCTGGGTATCAATCTGCTGCTGAAGCTGTTGAAGGATGCGGCGGGGGTGCTGGCTCCTGCGGGATATGACATTGAGATTGTGGAGAAACACCACAACCAGAAGGTGGATGCCCCCAGCGGTACTGCTTTGGCGTTGGCGGATTCCATCAATGAGGAATGCGGCAATACCTACGAGTACATCTACGACAGGAGCCAGAGGAGAGAGAAGAGAGATAAGAAAGAGATTGGCATCAGCGCTGTCCGCGGAGGCACCATCGTGGGCGACCATGATGTGATTTTTGCCGGGGAGGACGAGGTGATTACCTTTTCGCACAGCGCCTACTCCAAGGCGGTATTTGCCAAGGGAGCGGTGCAGGCAGGCAAGTTTCTGGCGGGAAAGCCTGCGGGCATGTACAATATGAGCCATGTCATCGACGCGCAGCTTTAGATTATTTACCAAAAGAGCCACAGGATGAATTTACCTGTGGCCTTTTGGTAAAATGTGTGATATTTACCGAGTGGCAGAGCCTGTCCCTGCGCCGGTGGTGGCACCGCTTCCTGCAGTGCCGGTGGTAGAACCATTTCCGTTGAGGGTAGAACCCGCGCCATTGGAAGTGCCGTTAGCTGCTCCGCTGCCTGTGCCATTGGAAGTGCCGTTAGCTGCTCCGCTGCCTGTGCCATTGGAAGTGCCGTTAGCTGCTCCGCTGCCCGTGCCATCGGCAGTGCCGTTAGCTGTTCCGCTGCCTGTGCCATCGGTACTTCCGTTGCCCAGAGCGGAATCGGAGACATCTCCTGTATTATCCCCGGTCATATCGTCAATGATATCGGATACGCCATTGGCCATATCATCTATAATGCCGCCAACTGCGTTGCCCGCATCATCCGCCGCATCGCCTATAGCGTTTCCGGCATCGTCCACTGCGTTACCGACTGTACTGCCGCCGTTGTCTACGGTAGAGCCTCCCGTAGAGCCGTTTACGGTATTATTGCCATTGTTATTATCGGTATTGGAATTGCTGCTGCCAGTATTATTGGCGGTGGTACCGGAGCCGGAATTACTGCCAGAGTTGTTGGCCGTGGCGCCGCCGCTGTTATCGTCGGTGGTTTGATTTCCTGCCATATCGCTGGGATCGTTATTGTTATCTTTGTTTCTGGTACATGCCGTGGCCATGCACATAAAGGCCATTAGCATACCTATCACAATAAGCTTTTTACCATTAAATCGCTTTTTCATCATAACTCCTCCTGAATGATTGTTTTTGGCTCTGCACATATTATGTGTATCTGCGCGTTATTTATACAGAGATTCGGGAGGCGAGAAGAAAAATGTGGAAAATTTGGAGTTAGAAAGAGGTATTTTCTCATGGATTTTCGACCTTGTATAGACATTCATAACGGAAGAGTGAAACAGATTGTGGGCGGCAGTTTGAAGGATCGGGGCGACCAGGCCATGGAAAATTTTGTCTCCGAACAGGACGCGGCTTTCTATGCCAGACTTTACCGGGAAGCAGGCATTTGGGGCGGACATATTATTCTGCTGAACAGCGCAGGCAGCGAGCACTATGAGACCACCAGACAGCAGGCCCTCGAAGCGCTGCGGGCATTTCCGGGAGGACTGCAGGTGGGCGGCGGCATCCATACAGGCAATGCCCGGGAATATTTGGAGGCCGGTGCTTCCCAGGTCATAGTGACCTCCTATGTTTTTTATGACGGCAGGGTGGACTATGAGCGGCTGGAGGAATTGGCAGATTCTGTGGGCAGGGAGCGGCTGGTACTGGACTTGAGCTGCCGGAAGACAGAGGGGCAGTACCGGATCGTGACGGATCGGTGGCAGAAGGCCAGTCGGGAGATTTTGACTCCCCGGCTTCTGGATCGTCTGGCGGGCTATTGCTGTGAATTTCTGATCCATGCTGTGGATGTGGAGGGAAAATCCGGCGGTATTGAGCAGGAACTTGCGGCTCTGCTGGGAGCATGGGGAAAGCAGCCGGTTACCTATGCCGGGGGCGTACATAGCTATGAGGATTTGCGTCTATTAAAAAAACTGGGACAGGATCGGCTGCATGTGACCGTTGGCAGCGCCCTGGATCTGTTCGGGGGAGCGCTTAAGTGGGAGAAAGTGTTGGAAATCTGCAAAGAAAAGGGCTGACAGATCTTGTCAGCCCTTTGTCTCTAATCCCATAAAACGATATTGCTATTCATTAAACAATTCTTCATTATATTAAGAACAGGTACATCGTGTTACTGATTATAGATGTTATAAGTGTCTCTTATAACTTTGTTACGTTTACAGCCTGAGGTCCCTTCTCGCCGTTTACTACCTCGAACTCTACTGCCTGGCCCTCTTCAAGAGACTTGAAGCCTTCCATGTTCAGCCCAGAGTAGTGTACGAATACGTCATTGCCGGACTCATCAGAGATGAAACCATAGCCCTTTTGGTTGTTAAACCACTTTACTGTACCTTTGTTCATTGTTGATACCTCCAAAAAAATGTATGTTGCACTATTACAACGATTCAAGGATAACACAAGAAATAGAAATTGTAAATAGTTTTTATGAGATTTTTACCGAAAATCCTAACTTTCTTTGGCTGCAGACATAAGAAAATGAGTCAAATATTACAAAGTTATTAATTTTTATTGAGAAATTGAAACAGTTGTGGTAAAATAGTGTTTGTTCATTGGAGGTGACAGACTTAGATGAAATCCAAAAAGCATAAACGGAAGACAAATCGTGTGGTGATCGTTGCCTCAGATGCAGCGGATGCGGGGGTGCGCCATCTGCGTTTAAGTCATTGGGTGTTTCGGATCCTGATGGTGATATTTTGCATTGGCGTGGGCTATGTGATAGGCCGTATCATCTACGAGGAGCAGTACAAGTCCAGGGTGTGGGACCTTGCCAACCAGAGGATTGTGGATATCCAGACGGCGACGGAGGAACTCCAGGCGAAGCTGTCGGCGGCGGAGACCGAGAATCTGGATATGCAGAGCGAGGTTATAGCGCTGAACAGTAAGATAGATCTGTTGAGTGACACGGTGAACCAGAAGACGGAAGAGGTGAATGCGTTGGAGGAAAAGATCCGGCAGCAGAGTATACCGAGTATCTTTCCCATGACGGGTTCCGCTTCCATCGAGGAGATTACCGAGGGAGAACCCACCTGCATTCTAAACGGTACTGCAGAGAACGTCATAGTTGCCGCCGCCACCGGGGTAGTGACAGAGGTGGGAGAGGATACGGACTATGGTGGCCGGGTGGTGCTGGATCATGGCAACGGCTATGTGACCATTTACCGCAATAGGGGGAAAAGTCTGGTGAAGGTAGGTGACACAGTGGTCCAGGGAGGCGCGCTCTACTATATCAGCAGCGACAACACCAAGCTGGGATACCAGATTCAACAGGATGGGGTCTATATCAATCCCATGCAGTTGAGTGATATCAGCGGATAATGGGAGCGCATCCACTTCACAATTTTTAGGCCGCAGGGGCGGCAGAATGGGAGGAGAGTATGTCAAGAAAAAAGGATGATGCAGTCATAACGACAATTCTAGGTCAGGATTGCCAGATTAACGGGGACTTTATCGTGAAGCAGAGCGCAAGGATAGACGGCGAGGTGCAGGGCAACGTATATGTGTCAGGCACTCTGATCATGGGCGCAGGCGCTCGGATAGAGGGAAACGTTGAAGCCGGAGAGGCGATCCTCGGCGGTGATGTGGTGGGCAACATAGAAGCCCCCGGCAAAGTGGAGTTGACCGTCACAGCTAAGATCATCGGGGATATTACCACCAATGTGATCGTCATTGACGAGAACGCTATCTTCCAGGGCAGATGTAATATGAATCAGGATGCCCCCCGCAGGAAGAATCCCGAGGCCAAGAAGGCTGTCAAGGAGGGGAAGCGTTCTGCCAAGACGGCGCTGCAGGAGGCGCTCCGGGAGGTACAGGAGGACAATACGGACTGGCAGGAGGACACCCGGGGAAATTCTGCCGGCGGGTCCGATATATTATAAGGAAGCAAAGAACAAAAAAGGCAGACGGCGGGAAAAGCCGTCTGCCTTTTTTGTCCTATTGTTCTCCCGGGGGAGTCATCCTCTTAAAGACCATGTCATAGCCGTCGTTGCCATAGTTCAGGGAACGGTTCACCCGGCTGATGGTAGCGGTGGAAGCGCCGGTTTTCTCTGCGATCTCCAGATAGGTCTTGTGGTCGCCTAACATGGAAGCGACCTCAAAACGCTGTGACAGGGATAAAAGTTCGTTCACAGTACAGAGATCCTCAAAAAAAACATAGCATTCTTCTTTGTTCTGCAGACAGAGAATTGCATCGAACAGTCTGTCCACAGCCTCTGTTTTAATTTTCTTGTTCATTGTCTTTTATAAACCCTTTCTGTGTTCTTACTTTCTATTTTAACATATTAAAGTTCTAAAGTAAATATGTGCAAAAAGATTTCTTTTTTGAAGAAAAAGGTTGTCATGTAGTTTTAAATACTATATAATTTACAATAGTGGAGAATACGCATGAGCGCAATATTGCAGGCCAGCCTGCGATATGAAGGGAAGAGGGAAATATGACGATAGATACAGAGAATCTGTTAAACAGCATCTTGGACAGCCTGAGCAGGATTGAGTATATCCGCCCGGAGGATATACCGGACATTGACTTATACATGGATCAGGTGACTACATTTATGGACAGCCGGCTGCGGACCACCACCCGCAATCCTGATGATGACAAAGTTCTGACCAAAACAATGATCAACAATTACGCCAAAAATGATTTGCTGCCACCGCCGGCACGGAAGAAATATTCCAAAGAACATGTGCTGGTGCTGATTTTCATATATTATTTTAAGGGTGTTATGTCCATCAATGACATTCAGGTTCTTCTAAAGCCCATTACCGACAAGTATTTTGGCAAAAAGGGGACATTTGACCTTGAGGCTGTGTACCAGGAGGTCTTTGGCATGGAAAAGGAGGAGGTGGAACTGCTGAAGGAAGATGTGAGGCGAAACTACCTCAAGGCCCAGCAGACTTTTCAGGGGGCGCCCCAGGAGGATCAGGATTTTCTGCAAAAATTCTCCTTTATCTGCCTGCTCAGTTTTGACGTGTATGTGAAGAAGCTGATGATTGAGAAGATGGTGGACGATCTGGCGGGGCATGGGATTGCGCCGGAAAAAGGAACGAAAAAGACAGTGGATCCCCGGACGGCGCACTGAGCCATACAGGGAGCCAGATAATGATCGGGATTCACAATAAGGAGTAAAAGGAATGACCTATGTGATGGATATGCATACCCACACCATAGCCAGCGGCCATGCCTACAGCACCTTGCAGGAAAACATTGCGGCGGCTAAGGAAAAAGGGCTGAAGTTTTTGGGCCTCAGTGAGCACGGACCTGCCATGGTGGGCGGTCCCAAGCCAATATTTTTTCAGAACTATAAGATTATCCCCAGGGAGTATGGGGACTTGAGACTCTTCTGTGGAATAGAGGCCAATATTACGGACTATGAGGGGCATCTGGATCTGGATGCCTTTACGCTGTCCAGAATGGACTACTGCATTGCCAGTATGCATACCCTGATTGTGCCCCCGGGCTCTGCCAAAGAGAATACCCGGGCGGCGATCCGTGCCATGGAGAATCCCCTGGTAAAAATTCTGGGACACCCGGATGATTCCCGTTACCCCATGGATTATGAGGAACTGGTGGGAGCGGCGGTCCAGCTGCATGTGGCTTTGGAGGTAAACAATTCCTCCCTCCATCCCCTGGCATCCAGACAGGGCGCCAGAGAGAACATCCATACTTTGCTGGAAGCCTGCCTGCGGCACGGCGCCAGCGTAATCCTGGGGACGGACAGCCACATCTGCTCGTCAGTGGGGGACTTCACTCAGGCGGATCAGCTGCTTCGGGAGGTGGATTTCCCCAGGGAACTGATTATCAACACAGACCCCGCTCGAATCGGGGAAGTGGTAAATATTTTGTAGGGGATATGCGGAACAGAAGATCCGCGTAACTTTATATAGGAGGATTGTTATCATGAAAGATCAAAATTGTGGATACTGTATGAGGGGCGAACTGCTGGAGAAGTTTGGCATTTTTATCTGTGATCTCCAGGTCAGCAGCCTGATCCTGTTTAAGGAGCAGAGCAAGCCGGGCAGATGTATCGTGGCCTACAAGGACCATGTCAGTGAGATCGTGGATATCAGCGAAGAGGAGCGCAACCTGTTCATGGCGGATGTGGCCCATGCGGCCGCCGCTATCCATAAGGCTTTTCATCCGGACAAGCTGAACTACGGGGCCTATGGCGACACGGGGTGCCATCTGCACATGCATCTTTGCCCCAAGTATGAGGGCGGCGATGAGTGGGGCGGTACGTTCCAGATGAATCCCGGCAAGGTATACCTGACAGAAGCGGAGTATGAAGAGATGATCCGCAAGATCAGGGAAAATCTGTAAAATTATACTTACGAGCGATGAAATATGCCGCAATGTCCCTGAAGGCTTTCGCTCGTGAGTCGGGTTACTTGGCAGGTTTTAGTGACCGTCAGGATAAATAACAGGGCGATATGGATGGGAACTGTCATGAAAAAGGGATGGATACCGGCAATACTTGTGTCTATGGCGGTGCTGGTACTGCTGCTAATGAATACATACGGACAGCAGAAGCTGCAGATAGGGCTGGAGATGGAGGGCACGTCGGCTGGAGATGCCTGGCGGAGTTACTCGCCGCATCTGGTTCTGCCCCGAGGGGAATACCGACTGCTGGTCAGCGGTTACGACTCCGTGGTGGTGCGCAGCAGTGAGGGTAATCTGCTGGGGGCCGGCAATGCGCAGGAGCCGTTCCTGATTCGTCTGGAGAAGGACGAGAGCGATGTAATCTTCTATGGCTGGCAGGAGGGAGTGCTGGTTTCCCTGGAATTGGAACGCCTGCACGGCGGTCCAATCTATAGTGACGGTATTTTATTAAGCCTGGGGATTGCTGCGGCGGTGCTGGCTTTAGGGCTTGCGCGGCGGCAGATCCTTAAGCAGCGGCAGCTGCACGGAGATACTCCGGAGCATGGAGCAGAGGGAATTTCCGGGGAAACATGGACTGGAGTTTTTGTGTTTTGCGTCCTGCTGGGCGTCACGGTACTGGCCAGCTATCCCCTTTTCTATGGCATGGTGGGACCGGGGCATGACCTGAATTTCCATCTGTACCGCATAGAGGGGATCAAGGACGGTCTGCTGTCGGGCCAGTTTCCGGTAAGGCTGCATCCTACGCATAACAACGGTTACGGATATATCTCGTCCAGTGTATATCCCGAGCTTTTTTTGTATTTTCCGGCATTTCTGCGGCTTCTGGGGGCCTCTCCCGTGATGGCGTACCACACTTTTCTGGTTCTGGTGAACGGCATGACGGCGTGGATCATGTATGTCTGCGCAAAAGGAATCTCACGCTCCCGCTATGCAGGGCTTCTGGCCTCGGTGCTTTACACCCTGTCAACCTGGCGTATAATCAATCTCTATCACAGAGCGGCCATCGGCGAGGCTCTGGCTATGATGTTTTTCCCTGTGCTTTTATACGGACTGTACCTGCTGCTGGCCGGGGATCACCGGAAATGGTGGGTGCTGGCCCTGGGGTGCAGCGGCATCCTGCAGTCCCATGTCATCAGTTCGGTGTTCGCGGTTCTGGCCATCCTTGTGACGGCGGCAATCTATTACAGGGAGTTTCTGCAAAAACAGCGCTTTCTGGGCTTTTTGAAGGCGGGAGCGCTCACTATGCTCTTAAATCTCTGGTATCTGGCGGCTTTTCTGACCTACTATCTGGGGGCGGATCTGTCCATTAAGCATACTCCGGAAAATACGGAGTTTTACCAGAACGCCATCTTTCCCACGGAATTGTTCAATCTTTTCAACACCAGCTTCGGGCATTCCCAGCTGCTGGAGCAGGGGCTGCAGGGCAATATGTCCCTGTCGCTGGGCGTGGGGGTGACCGCCGCGCTGGTGATCTGTGGAGCGCATTTTCTGCTGGGCAAAAAGGAGGAAGGAGCCAGTGGACGGTTCTACGGCGTGATGACGGGAATGGGGTGCGCGCTGCTCTTCATGGCCAGCACTCTGTTTCCCTGGCGGCTGTTGCAGCGCGTCGCCCCGGTCAATGCTTTCTGTGGGACGGTGCAAATGCCCTGGCGGTTTTTAAGCCTGGCTTCTCCCATGTTCTGCATAGCGGCGGCGGGCATACTGGCCCGGCGCGGAAGGCAGGAGCGGAAGGTTACGGCCCTGGTGGTCCTGGGGGTATGCAGCCTGGCTTTCATCCAGTGGGGAACCGCCTATACGACGCAGCTGGGAGCGGCGCTGAAGCCGGGGCGGGCGGTGGACACCTACGCCTGTGTGGGATACGACAATGAGTATTTTCTGCTGGGGACGGATAAGGACAGCCTGACAGCGGACCGCTATATCACCGGGGGCAGCGTGGAATTAACCGGGTACTACAAGCGTGGAACCCGGATCCGTCTGCAAATGCAGAATGTCCATGCGGGGGATTGGGTGGAGGTCCCCCTGCTGTACTATGAAGGTTATGAGGCCAGGGACAGCCAGGGACGCCGCCTGGAGGTGAAAGGCGGTGACAACCATGTGGTGAGGATTTACCTGCAGAATGGAGCGGCATGGGTGGAACTGCGGTATAAAGGGTTTTGGTATTTCCGTGCGGCGGAACTGGTTTCAGGATTGACATTGGGGGCTTGCGGGATATGTTGGTGGAAAAAGAAGGTGAAGAGAGAAGGATAGGCCGGGGCGGAGGCAGGGCAGGGGACGGGCTTGCCCTGGCGGTCATCGCCTTGGCCGCGCTGCTCTGTGAGATCTTTCTTTTCAATTATAAACATTGGGAGTCTTGTCTGTATGAGCCCGTGGAGAACGTAACATGCAGTCTCCAGGGGCTGGATACTGTGGAGGGCCGCTATGTGATAGGCGGGGAGGAGGCCGTGATAGAGTTCTCGGACATCCCCGGACAGGCGGCGTATCTGTCCCTTGTCCTGGAGGACGGACAACAGGCGGAGATTGGGGTGGCGGCGATGGACGAGGCCAATGCATCCTATCTGCAGGCGCCTGCCCGGACCGTCAGAGGGGATGTGGAGCGAAGCCAATATCTGCGGCTACATTTCGGCGATGACGTGCAGCGGCTCAGGGTGGTGATCCGGGGACTGCAAGGGAGCAGTATTGCCCGGGATGCCATAAAAATCAATGCCGTGGTCCCACTTTTCTTTTCCTGGCAGCGATATCTGCTGTTGACTGCCGGGCTGTGCTGTGTGTATCTGCTGCGCCCCGGCAGCCGCTGCTACGGGGCGCGGACGGATCTGACCCAAAGGAGGCAACGGCTTATTACGACGGCATGTATTGCCCTACAATTGTTGTTTTTTCACAGGATGCTGCAGTGGAACACGGGAGCGCTGGCCTGGCCGGAGTATATGGAACATCACCAGCAGTATTACCGGTTGACGGAGGCGCTTCTTGAAGGCCGCGTGGACCTGGGGGAAGCGGTTTCCCTGCAGGGGCTGACCAATCCCTACGATCCGGCGGCCAGAGCGGCAGCGGGTCTTGGCTACGGGGATTTCAAATGGGATCACGCCTACTATAACGGCTATTATTATGTGTATTTCGGCATAGTGCCCGTGCTGTTTTTTTATCTGCCCTGTTATGTGCTCACCGGCAGGCACCTGCCCCATGTGGACTGTATCTTTTTACTGGGCGCTTTGCTGATGATGGGGATTGCCTTCCTGCTGTGGCAGATGATCCGAAGCTGGTTTCCCAGGACGCCCTATGTGCTGTATTTGCTGCTGACGGTGACCATGGGGGCGGCCTCCTGCCTGGGGTATGCGGTCTATAAGCCGGATTTGTACCTGGTGCCGATAGTGGCGGGAATTGTCTGCGGCGTGTGGGGACTGGCCTTCTGGATCTCCGCACAGCGGCAGGGGGAGTACGGGGCCTGGCAGCTGGGGGCAGGTTCTCTCTGCCTTGGGCTGATTGCCGGGTGCAGGCCCCAGCTGCTGCTGGTGCTGGCGGCGGGACCGGTGCTGTTTGGCAGGGCGGTGTTTCGGGAGAGGAAGCTGTTTACCCGGAAAAGTCTGACACAGACACTGGCCCTGTGCCTGCCTCTGGCGGCGGTGGCGGCGGGGATCATGTGGTACAATGCCGCCCGCTTTGGCTCTGTATGGGATTTTGGCGCCAGCTACAATCTGACCACCAACGACATGACGCACAGGGGCTGGGTCTGGGGGAGGTGCGGCCTGGGAATATTCTCCTATCTGCTGCAGCCCCCCAGAATAGGCGGTACTTTTCCGTTTCTGCAGGATTTCCGGGTGGAGACGGCCTACCAGGGGCTGACCCTGTCGGAGATGATGGTGGGTGGTGTGCTGTGGCTGTTCCCGGTGCTGTGTTTTGGTTTTTATGGGATGGCAAAAAAGGAATATTTTGAGGATCGCAGATGTTATTACTTGGTCTGGCTTTTTCAGCTTCTGACGGTGGCGCTGGCGGTGACAGACACCCAGCTGGCGGGGCTTTTGACCCGGTATTTCGGAGATTTTGTGTGGATTGGCATGATTGCCGGCATATTTGTGATACTGGCACAATATGACTGGCTGGAGAGAGGAGGGCGGGATTGCCGCTTTCTGCAAAGGCTGGTGGCGGCCGTCTGCGCCGTAACGCTCCTGGCTGCCTTCCTGCGGATCTTTGCCCACAGTGAGGACGCCATCAGGAGCGCCAATCCGGCTCTGTACTATCAGGTGCAGTCTCTGATCGCCTTTTGGATGTAGCTGACGGCTTTTTGAATGAACGCCTGGTTTTCCTCATAGGGAAAAACGGAGGGCGCGCATGCTTCGTGGGCTGTCAGAAAATTTTTTCGGATGATGAAGGCTTTGCTGGTTTGCAGTTCTTCGCAGGTGATGTAGCCAGGGATCTCATAGTCCTGCTCCGTCAGCAGAATGTCGGGCATGGGGTGCCGGAAGGTATACTCCCGCGCCAGCCGCCAGTCGTTCAGATCCACATCTCGGCCGAAGGCGGCAAAGAACTCCAGATCATCAGGATTTCTGCCCGCGGCGGTCAGTTTTTCCACATGGGCATCCCGCACGGTCAGGATAAAGACCTCGTCGGCCAGCATATGGGTCACATAGCCCAGATACAGTTCATAGTCCGGGCGGCCGGGCTGCAGAAAATGTTCCGCAAATGTCTGAAACGTGCTGCGGTATGCCCGGTAACACTCCGGCAGATGCAGATCTCTCAGACGGATATTGTCCTTAAAGTGGGTGTGCCGCTTCATCTCCCGTCGGTAATCTTTCCGGGCCATGATGGCGTCCGGGGCCAGGTTGCCGCAGTAGAACAGGGCAGGACGTTTGATTTGTAAGGGTTGCAACAACCGGTCAGCTATGACCAGATGCGTGACAGTGCCAGCCATAAAAATGCCTCCTTTGTGTGGAACTCTACTATATTTAAGAAGAGTTTATCACACTTTTTCCGGAATGTCATACAAAATCGATTACTTGATCAAAGGAAGTGATTCTATGCGAACTGTAGGGTTTAAAAGCCGTCTGTATGACAGCAGTCAGATTGATAAAGAGAATATGTTGTATTCTGCCAAAGCACTGGTGGCCCTGCTTATTCCCATCGTAATAGAGCAGCTGTTAAATTCCCTGATGGGCATGGTGGATACCATGATGGTCAGCAATGTGGGAAGCGAGGCTATCTCCGCCGTATCTTTGGTGGACTCCATAAACAATTTGGTGATTCAGATATTTTCTGCCATGGCGGCAGGGGCATCCATCATCTGTTCTCAGTATCTGGGAGGCAGGGATCGGGAGGGCTGCAACCGGGCGGCGAGACAGGTGATATTGACCGTGCTGGTTATTTCCACCAGCGTTATGCTGCTGGGACTGTGCCTTCGCAGGCCCTTGCTTCAGCTGGTGTTTGGCCGGATTGAGCCGGGGGTCATGGAGAACGCGGAAAAGTACTTTCTGCTGTCCGTGGTTTCCTATCCTTTTTTGGCGCTGTTCAATGCGGGAGCAGCCTTTTTCCGGGCGGGAGGCAATTCCCGTTTTCCCATGAAGATATCCGTACTCTCCAATCTCCTCAATGTGGGCGGCAATGCAATCTTGATATTCGGCTTTCACATGGGGGTCGTTGGGGCGGCGCTGTCAACTTTGGCATCCAGGGCTTTCTGTGCGATACTGGTGCTGGTTTTCCTGCGCAGGCCCTCCCAGCCCATAGTAGTGAGCCATTACTTGAATATCCGGCCTGACATGCCCATGATCTGGAAGATTCTGGCCATCGGCATTCCCTCCGGTGTGGAGAATGGGATGTTTCAGTTCGGAAAGCTGGCTATCCAGTCCACGGTATCCGCCATGGGCACGGTTGCCATCGCGGCCCAGGCCATGACCAATATCATGGAGATGGTCAACGGCATATTTGGCGTGGGCACAGGCATCTGTCTGATGACTCTGGTGGGGCAGGCTATCGGCGCAGGCAGGAGAGAGGAGGCCAAATACTATGTGGTGAAATGTACTTTCATAGGAATGTTGGGCATTCTGGTATCTTGTCTGCTGGTGCTGGCAATCACCAGGCCGGTGCTGTATCTGGCGGGTATGGAGCCGGAGAGCGCCGCCATGTGCTGGCGGATGGTCATCGCCATCACCATCGCCAAGCCGTTGCTTTGGGCCTTTTCCTTTATCCCGGCCTATGGACTGCGGGCGGCGGGAGACGTGAAATTTACCATGATTACATCCACCGTGACCATGTGGTGCATGCGGGTGGCGCTGTGCATATTCCTGGTGAGAGTCTACCACATGGGTCCCATGGCAGTGTGGTACGGAATGTTTGCCGATTGGGCCCTGCGGAGCGTGATATTTACCCTGCGTTTTTTGAGCGGACGCTGGATTCATGACGCTGTAGGTAAAGCGCGTTGATACAGACAGATTTATAGCGATTTGAGCACAAAAAACAGCAGATTGGAAGCCCTTAGTTGACAAAGCCGGGAAATTAAGCGTATAATGAAAATCAGATAAAATTATTCTCTGAAGGCGGATAATGGAGAGAATGATGAGCGATAAAAGATTAGTAGACAGAAGAATAGGTTCGAAGAACCGGCAGGATGGGCTCAAGGAGGGGCTGGATACACTGACAGCCCTCTGTACTTTTTCTGCCGCCAAAGAGCAAATCAGCGAGCGGATGAGGATGGCCCCTCAGGGCCTTTTTCATGTGATCATACTGCATATCGGCAATATTTCACAGTTGACAGATGAATACGGCTTTGCTTTTGCCATGGCGGTGCTGGAGAACCAGGCGGTGCTGTGGCGGCGCTCTTTTCAGTTGAAGGACAAGGCGGTGCTCTGCCGTCTGGGCAAGGATGTCTTGATGGCGTTTGTGCAGGAAGAGGATGCCGGAGAGGTGGAGAATTACGCCCGTCTGGCACAGCAGAAACTACAGGATCGGTATTTTGGCCGCAGAGAGAAGCTGCGGTGCAGAGTGACCGTGGGTGTCTATCATGTGCCTCCCCAGGAGAGGGATTTGAATCGAATTATGACCTGTGCCGGTAAGGCGGTGGGATATGGCCTGCGGTGCCGGATACCTTTTGTGGTATACGGTGAGAGCATGGCAGACGAGAAGGTGACGGCGGATGAGAGTCTGACGGCGGAGAAGACGGCCGAGGAGAGTCGATTGCAGTATGACGGTAATTTTATCGCCTTTGCCGTAAGTCTGCTGTCAAACACCACGGATCTGGACAGCAGTCTGGACATGTTGGCCAAACAGATAGGCTGGCATTATGACTATGACGAGGTGCTGATCTCGGAGTTTATCCAGGACAACAGCACCATGGTGTCCAACAGATGGCGGCGCGGAGAAGGCGTTGTTTCCAATCCGGAGGAGATCCGTACCCTTGACGATTGGGACGATTTCTTTTCCGGCTTTAACAAGGATGGCATTAATCTGACCTGTGATGTGGACAAGGGCGGTTATTCGGCGCGGGATCTGGCATTTTTCCACGAAAAGGGTATCGGCAGTTTTATCAATCTGCTGCTGTATAGCAACGGACGTTCCATCGGCTATGTGACCTGCAGCAGGCAGCGGGTCATAGAAGGGATTTCGGACAGGGAACTGAATACGCTGAGTCAGCTGGGCAGGGTCATCAGTTCCTTTGTGGCGCTGCGGTTCCAGAACCGCCAGAACCAGGAGCATATAGAGGCTCTGAGACGGGATGAACTGACGGGCCTGTACCACTATGGCGCTTTCCAGAAGGAAGTGCGCCGTGCCCTGTATCAGTGCGATCCCAGTCTTACCTATGCCATGGTTTATATGGATGTCAGCAATTTTGCCTATCTTAACGAGAACTTCGGGTACAGTGAGGGGAACCAGCTGCTGAAGGATATGGCAAGATGGCTGCGCTATATGAATGCAAAGCGCTGTATCTGCGGCAGGGTGTATGCGGACCGTTTTGTGATTCTGGTGACGGGGGAAAGCCAGGAGGCCATAGAGGGGGAAATCCGCCAATCCGTAAGCCGTTTTTCGGACTACCTGCTGCACAGATACCCTATGGGGGATCTGCAGGTGCGGGCGGGTCTATATTTCATAGATAATCCGGAGGCGGAGGTATTCACGATGATCGACGCCGCCAACCATGCCAGAAAGACTATCAAGGAAGACTATCTGAATCATGTGATGGTGTATACGGAGCGCCTGCGGCAGACCAGGGCGGAGAAGATCAATGTGGTGGCCAGCATACACGATGCCATAGACAAGGGGGCCGTGGAGGCTTACCTGCAGCCAAAGTTCTCCATGCGGACAGGAGAAGTGATTGGGGCGGAAGCCCTGGTCAGGTGGCACAATGCGGATGGCAGTTTAAAATATCCGGATCAGTTCATTCCCGTGCTGGAGGAAGTGGGGTATATTGTAAATGTGGATTTCTGCGTGTTCCGTCAGGTCCTGGACAGCTTAAAGCGCTGGAAGGAGGAGGGCAGGAGACGACTTCCCATCTCCGTGAATTTCTCCCGGGTTCATTTCCGGGATCAGCATTTTGGAGATAAAATCTTGGCGATGCTGAAGGAGTATGAGGTGGAGCCGGAGTACATTGAGATTGAGGTGACGGAGAGTTGTATCTCCGGCAACCCCATGGGCATGGTACAGCAGATGACCCAACTCAGGGAAAACGGGTTGAAAATTGCCATGGACGACTTTGGCATCGGTTATTCCTCTCTGGGAATGCTGATAGATGCCAATGTGGATATTGTCAAGGTGGACAAGAGTTTTATCGACCATTATGAGACGGATCAGGAACAGCAGTATATCAACCGAATCGGGCAGTTGGTGCGGGCTGCGGGGAAAGATATCATTTTTGAGGGTGTGGAGACCCGGCAGCAGGTAGAATTTCTGAGGGACTACGGCTATGACAAGGCTCAGGGGTATGTGTTTTCAAAGCCGGTTCCCATACTGGAATTTGAAAAATGGATGGACGAATAGATATGAACAGATAGGAAAATGTGGCACTGAGGTTTCAGGAGCCACATTTTTTCAGGTAATGTAAAGAAAATGTCACTTTTCTTTCTTCCCGGACATAACATAGAGCATCAGCCAATTGGAAAAGGGAGGATATGAGAGCCTATGAAAAAAGGAAGAAAAGGGGTATCGCTGCTGTTGACAGCCATGATGGTCGCAGGGCTGTTCGCGGGCTGCGGCAATACCGAGACGGAGACGGGCGGTGACGGAAAGACAACGTCGGTCACATTAAACGAGGTGGCACATTCCGTTTTCTATGCGCCTATGTATGTGGCCATCGAGGAGGGATACTTTAAGGAGGAGGGGCTGGATGTAACACTGGTCACCGGGTTTGGAGCCGACAAGACCATGACGGCTGTGCTTACCGGAGAGGCGGATATCGGATTTATGGGCAGTGAGTCCACCATCTACACCTATGCGGGCGGCACGGACGACTATGTGGTAAATTTTGCCCAGCTGACCCAGCGGGCGGGAAATTTCCTGGTGTCCAGGGAGCCTATTGATGAATTTAGCTGGGATATGCTGAAAGGACAGGATGTGCTTGGCGGCAGAGCCGGCGGTATGCCGCAGATGGTATTTGAATACATTCTGCGGAAAAACAACATTGACCCGGCAGCGGATCTGCGGATCGATCAGAGCATTGATTTCGGTTCCACCGCGGCGGCCTTTTCCGGCGGAGACGCGGATTTCACCGTAGAGTTTGAGCCCCACGCCACTCTGCTGGAGCAGAAGGGGGACGGCTATGTGGTGGCTTCCCTGGGAGAGGATTCCGGCTATGTGCCATACACCGCTTTCAGTGCCAAGAAGAGTTACATCGAAAAGAACGGCAATGTGATCCAGGCGTTTACCAACGCTCTGCAAAAGGGTATGGATTATGTGCAGTCCCACAGCCCGGAGGAAATCGCCGATGTGATTGCTCCCCAGTTTGCCGAGACCGACAAGCAGGCTCTGGTGACCATCGTGGCCAGATATTATGATCAGGACACCTGGAAGGATAATCTGATCTTTGAAAAAGAGTCCTTTGACCTGTTGCAGAATATTCTGGAGGATTCCAAGGTGCTTTCGGAGCGTGTGCCCTATGAGAATCTGGTAAACACGTCCTTTGCGGAGACGGCGGCAAAGAAATAGCGCTTATTTCAGCCGGATGTTTTTCTCGGCCCAGAGCCGCAGAGCCGTGGCGTTGGTGCTGATTTTTTCCAGGGAATCCAATATATGCTGGAAGGCGGGTCTCTCGGTTTCGTCAATATATCCGTCCTCGGATATGGCGATCAGGGAGGCCCGCAGCCCGTCTATATCCTTCAGGGAACCCAGTACCTTCAGCGCCAGCCGATCAAAATCGTCGATGGTAACCTCCTGGATGCTGCCTCTGCCGATGGGGCATTCCTTGGCACAGTAGGAGTTGCACAACTCCGGTGTGTTGTAGGCTTCCGCCATGGCTTTGACCTCCTCGGGGTAGGGGGCGATGGTGTTAAGCTCGATTCTCGCCAGGCGGGTGCGGTCAATGCCTATGATCTCGGCGGCCTTCTCCCGGCTGGAAAAATCGTCATTGTTTTCGGCGGCTTCGCAACGTGCGAGATAGTACATGTTATCTGCTGCTTTTGTGGCCTTTTTGCTCATGGTGTTCTTGTCCTCACTGATATATACTATTAGAAATGGTTTAACAAACTGATTTTAGTGTATCGGATTCCCAGTGTTTTGTAAAGAAAAATATTTCACGGAAAATATTGTATAAAGCGGTTGAGGATTCGAAGTAAATCTGCTAAAATGGAAATAGTTTTGGCGGTTACGGGACAATATATTTTAAGGAGGAACTACATAATGGGTTTAATACAAGCGGCAAAAGACACGATTAGCGGTATGCTTGCAGATCAGTGGAGGGAATATTTTTATTGTGATGCCATGCCAAATGAAGTGCTGGTGACCAAAGGCAAGATTCGCGTGACCGGCAAGAACGGCAATAAGGGCGTGAACAATATTATCACCAATGGTTCTATCATCGCCGTCAACGAGGGACAGTGCATGATCATTGTGGATCAGGGGGAGATTGTGGAGTTCTGTGCAGATGCAGGAGAGTTCGTGTATGACGCCTCCACCGAGCCCAGCCTGTTATACGGCAACTTGAACGACAACGTGAAGAATACTTTTCAGAATATAGGCAAGCGTTTCACCTTTGGCGGCAGTACCGGCAAGGACCAAAGGGTGTATTATTTTAACATAAAAGAGATCATGGGTAATCTGTTTGGCACCGCCAGCCCCATTCCCTTCCGCATAGTGGACAACAATATCGGACTGGATGTGGATACCGCCGTGAAGTGCAACGGCCAGTATTCCTTCAAGATTATCGATCCCCTTCTGTTTTATAAGAATGTATGCGGCAATGTTACCCGCGACTATGACAAGTCCCAGCTGCTGGCCACCTTAAAGACCGAACTTCTGACGGCGCTGCAGCCTGCGCTGGCCAAGATTTCCGCCCAGGGTATCCGTTATTATGAGTTGGCAGGCAACACGGAGAAGATGGCGGACGCTCTGAACGAGGTGCTCAGCGAAAAGTGGAGCAATCTGCGGGGTATCGAGATCGTGTCCATCGGCTTTAACAGTGTGAAGATCCCGGACGACGATGAGAAGATGATCAAGGAACTGCAGAAGACGGCTGTGATGCGCAATGCCAATATGGCGGCAGCCACCCTGGTGGGAGCCCAGGCGGAGGCCATGAAGGCGGCGGCGTCCAACACGGCCACCGGGCCTATGATGGCATTTGCGGGCATGAACATGGCGAATCAGGCAGGAGGATTTGACGCCAATGCGCTGTATGCCATGGGGGCACAGCAGCAAGCTGCCCAGCAACAAGCAGCCCCGCAGCAGCCCGTGGAGCGGGCTGTTCCCCATATGCAGACGCCGGTTCTGGGCTGGACCTGCAGCTGCGGTAAGAAGGATAATATGGGCAAATTCTGTGAGGAGTGCGGTGGCAAGAAGCCGGAGGACGCAGGCTGGACCTGTGGCTGCGGCACCGTGAATCAGGGCAAGTTCTGCACGGAGTGCGGCGGCAAAAAGCCTGCGGGCGCGTCCCTTTACAGGTGCGACAAGTGCGGCTGGGAGCCGGAAGATCCTGCCCACCCGCCCAAATTCTGTCCGGAATGCGGAGATATATTTGACGACAGCGATATCGTGTCATAGAGATTTCTGGAAAGGCAGATATGCGCCGGCGCCGCCATGATGGCCCCGTCGGCGCTTTTTGCGCGGAGTCTATCCGTGTTGCCCTGGCATGCGGCGACGTTATGAAAAAACAGATTGGAAACAGATGCAATATATGGATTGGGTCCGCGGAATGCGGAGAGTGACGAGAAGATGAGTATATATGACACTTTAAATAAAGAGCAAAAAGAGGCGGTCACGACGACCGAGGGACCGCTGCTGCTGCTGGCGGGAGCAGGATCCGGCAAGACCAGAGTATTGACCCACCGGATTGCTTATCTGATAGACGAGGTGGGAGTCAATCCCTGGAACATCCTGGCCATCACCTTCACCAACAAGGCGGCCGGGGAGATGCGGGAGCGGGTGGACAATATCGTGGGCTTTGGCGCAGACCAGGTGTGGGTGTCTACTTTCCACTCAACTTGTGTACGTATCCTGCGCAGGTATATTGACAAGCTGGGGTTTGACAATCATTTTACCATCTATGACACGGATGATCAGAAAGCCATCATCAAGGACGTGTGCAAGAGGCAGATGATTGATACCAAGATGCTGAAGGAACGCGCGGTGCTGTCCGCCATTTCTTCCGCCAAGAATGAGTTGATAACCCCCACCGAGTACGAATTGCAGGCTATGGGGGACTATCAGAAAAAAAAGATCGCGGCGTGTTACAAGGAGTACCAGCGGGAACTGAAGAAGAGCAATGCCCTGGACTTTGACGATCTGCTGGTTATGACGGTGGAACTTCTGAAAAGCTGTCCGGAGGTTTTGAACCAGTACCAGGAGAGGTTTCGCTATATCATGGTGGACGAGTATCAGGACACCAACACGGCGCAGTTTGAACTGATACGGCTGCTGGCGGACAAATACCGCAACCTCTGTGTGGTGGGCGACGACGACCAGTCCATCTATAAATTCCGGGGGGCCAATATCCGCAATATTCTGGACTACGAGAAGGTGTATCCGGAGGCCAGAGTCATCAAGCTGGAGCAGAATTATCGGTCCACCGGCAATATCTTGGACACTGCCAACGCCGTGATCCGCAACAACAGGGGGCGCAAGGAAAAGACACTGTGGACGGCAAAGGATCAGGGCAGCAGGATTCACTTCCGGCAGTTTGACAACGGCTATGAGGAGGCGGAGTATATATCGGACGATATTGCGGCCAGAGTGCGAAAAGGCCAGGCGCATTACGGTGATTTTGCCATCCTCTACCGCACCAACGCTCAGTCCCGTATGCTGGAGGAGCGGCTGGTGGTGGACGGTATGCCCTACAATGTGGTGGGAGGCGTCAACTTTTACGCCCGGCGGGAGATCAAGGACATTCTGGCCTATCTGAAAACCATTGACAACGGCAGGGACGACCTGGCGGTGAAGCGGATTATCAATGTGCCCAAGCGGGGCATCGGGAATGCCACGCTGGACAAGGTGCAGAGTTATGCGGACATGCGGGGCATCACCTTTTATCAGGCATTGGAGCAGATGGATCAGATCACCAGCCTGGGTAGGTCGGCGGCCAAGCTGGAGCCCTTTGTAAAGATGATCCAAGTTTTCAAGGCCAAGGCAAAATATTATGGCATTGTGGACATGATTCATGAGATCATGGATACCATTGACTACGAGGCATACCTGCAGAGCATTGACGATGAGGACGGCAACGACAGGATGGAGAATGTGGAGGAATTTTTAAACAGGGCCGTGTTCTATGAACAGACCCACGATGAGATATCCCTCAGCGAGTTCCTGGAGGAGATTGCGTTGGTGGCAGATATTGACAGCCTGGAAAACGGCACGGACCGCATTCTGCTGATGACGCTTCACAGCGCCAAGGGCCTGGAGTTCCCCTATGTATATCTGGCGGGGATGGAGGACGGTCTGTTTCCCAGCTATATGTGCATCAACTCGGAGGATCCGGGAGATCTGGAAGAGGAGCGCAGGCTGGCCTATGTGGGAATCACCAGGGCCCAGGAGGAACTGACGCTGTCCTATGCCCGCAGCCGCATGATACGGGGGGAAAATCAGTACAATCCCGTAAGCCGCTTTGTGCAGGAGATACCGGGAGAACTGCTGGACAACACGCCGCCCAGGAAAAAGACTGTGGATGCGGGCGGCTTTGCGGGGAGCGGAGGCGGAGATTTCCGTCCCAAGGCCATTCTGCGTCCCAGGGTGACGCCCAGGGAAAACAAGCCCTATATCGCCCAGGGCATAGGGAGTCTGAACAAGATCGCCGGGATCACCAAAGGGGACAGTATGGAGACTTTGGGAGAACTGGAATATCAGGAAGGAGACAGGGTGCGTCATCTGAAATACGGGGACGGCACGGTGACCCAGATCGCCAAAGAGCCCCGGGATTACAAGGTTACAGTGAATTTTGACAGGGCCGGGCAAAAAATTATGTACGCATCTTTTGCAAAACTAAAAAAAGTGTAGTAAATTGATTGCATTTGTGGTATTCTATTCTTAACAACATATCAGAAAGGATGATTGTGATATGAATATGACAGAATTGAAGAAATTGAGCGAGTTGTTGTGCAGCAAGAAGGAAGAGAAGAAGGAGCGCAATGTGCTGGTGTGGGTTCTGGCCATCATCGGCGCAGTAGCGGCAGTGGCCGCTATCGCATATGCGGTGTACCGCTATTTTACTCCCGCTTATCTGGAGGACTTCGAGGATGATTTCGAAGATGAGTTCGAGGATGAGGACGACGAGGAGGATATCTTCGAGGACGAGGGAGAGAACTAAAGGTTTTTGATGTGAGGTAAACATGAAAAAAGGACAGGTATATACTGGAATTGTGGAGCGCGTGGAGTTTCCCAACAAGGGCATTGTGAGGGCCGGAGAGGAGACCTGCGTGGTGAAGAACAGCCTGCCCGGACAGAAAGTTTCTTTCCTCGTAAATAAGGTGCGGCATGGGAAGGCGGAAGCCAGGCTTCTGGAGGTGGTAGAATCATCCCCTCTGGAAACCGGCGAACCGTGTTCCCATTTTGGCGTATGCGGAGGCTGTACTTATTTGTCCCTGCCTTATGAGGAGCAGCTTCAGATCAAGGAGCGACAGGTGCAAAAGCTGCTGGAGCGGGCGCTGGAAGGGCAGAAAGAGCCTTGGCAGTGGGAGGGCATCAAGGGAAGCCCTCAACCTTATGGCTATCGGAATAAGATGGAATTTTCTTTTGGGGACGAGGTGAAAGACGGTCCCCTGTCTTTGGGCATGCATAAGAGAGGCAGCATGTATGACGTGGTACATGTGAAGGATTGCCGGATTGTGGACGAGGACTACCAAAGGATCCTGGGGGCTGTGCTGGCTTATTTTCAGGGGCAGTGTACCAGTTTCCACCACAAGATGCGCCATGAGGGCTTTCTGCGTCATCTGCTGGTGAGGAAAGCGGCCAGGACGGGGGAAATTCTGGTGGCTCTGGTGACCTCCTCCCAGGCTCCCAGGGGTGGTGTCTATGGGCAGCCGGGGGATGCGGAGGAGATCGGGGCGCTGCTGGAGGGCTTCCGGGCCTGCCTGCTGGGGATGCAGGAACGGGGGGAGTTATCCGGTGTGCTGGCGGGAATTTTACATATCACCAACGATTCTCTGGCGGATGTGGTGCAGGGCGACCGTACGGAGATACTTTACGGGCGTGACTATATCTATGAGGAACTGCTGGGATTGCGGTTTAAGATTTCCACCTTTTCCTTTTTCCAGACCAATACTTACAGCGCCGAGGTGCTGTATGAGACGGCCAGGGAGTATGTGGGGGAGTTGGATGATAAGGAAAAGCTGCTCTATGATCTGTATAGCGGCACGGGCACCATCGCTCAGTTGATGGCAGCGGCGGCAGACCGTGTCATCGGCGTGGAGATCGTGGAGGAGGCCGTGGAGGCCGCCCGGGAGAACGCTGCGTTAAACGGTTTGCAGAATTGCAGATTTATCGCCGGAGATGTGCTGAAGGTACTGGACGAGTTGACGGAGAAGCCGGATATCATCATTCTGGATCCGCCCAGGGACGGTATTCATCCCAAGGCCCTGCCCAAGATTATCGGCTATGGCGTGGAGAAGATCGTGTATATCTCCTGCAAGCCCACCAGTCTGGCGCGTGACTTGGAGGTGTTTTTGGAGGGGGGCTATCATGTGGAGCGGGCTGTGGCGGTGGATCAGTTTCCCTGGACGGCGAATGTGGAAACGGTATGTTTATTGTCCAAACTCAATGTCAAGCAGCATATCGAAGTCGAATAGACAATGGACGAGATGGATTTGACCGCCGCCGAGAAGAAAGCCAGCTATGAGGAAATTAAGGAGTATGTGCTGGAGAAATTCGGAATGAAGGTCAGCCACCTTTATATCGCACAAGTGAAGCGGAAGTGCGGGATTATTGAACGGGAGAATTACAATAAGCCAAAGTCTGAGAATGCTAAACAAAGTGTATGCTTAAAGCCTTTCCCATTATGGAAGCTGTTCGAGCGGGTGGTGACTTAAGAAATCTTGGTGGAGAGACAGAGGGCATTATTCGTTTTTGTTGCCCCGATGGGGTGGTAATCTTTCGGTTGGAGGCAAAAAGAAAATAGTTAATTCCCGACAGTCCAAAATTAGTTTTAGCAGACAGGTATTAGCATCAATATTGATGTATGAATACAAATAAAAAAAGAAAGGGTGATGTCATATGAAAAAGAATCGTGTATGGAGGGTTCACGTTTCCTAACCCTCCGAATATAACTTTGGAGGAAAGAAATGGAAAACAAAATCAAGTATGTGCAGTTGTCTTCTGACGACAAGGAAAAATGCGCTGTCTTTGTAAAAATGATGGCTGCTTATGTCAAAGAACTGGACGAGCATGGACACGACCCGATGCCGGAGGGGTTCTTGCAGAAATGGATCAAGAGTATCATATCCATGCAGGGGCCGTCTGACCGCCATCTGGAGCTTTGCTATGACGGCGAGACACTGATCGGTTTTCTTTACGGAAAAATCGACCATGAGGATCACAAAGGCTTCATTAAGCCGGGGTACGGCTACATTATGGAATTCTATGTGAAACCGGAGTATCGCCGCAGAGGTTATGGCCGGGCGATGTACCGGCGGCTGGAATGGCTGTTTACTAATGACGGTGCGGAGAAAATGTATCTGACGGCTGATCCGGTTACAGGAAGGCCATTTTGGGAAGCAATGGGCTTTTTAGCGACAGGTGAGCGATCGCCGGAGAATAAGATGGAAATATACGAAAAGTCTGTGTCGTTCGAGTGGAGTGGGAGAGAAAAGCTCATGCCGCTTACTGAAGAAACCGCCATGTAGATAGGCGGCTGGAGGTATGAAAGTCCGTATGACGCTTATAGCTTCAGGGGAGATGCAGATAGCTGGCTTATGGATAGGTCAACATGGGGGACAGAACAGTTCTGTCTGGCAGACGGCAATCGAATCATTGGTCAGGTGGCTTGTCAGAATGACGGCGATGATCTGTGGGTCGGCTGGTCAATGGCTCCGCGTCTGTGCGGAAAAGGCAGTGGAGCCGTGTTTGTAAAAAAGTGTGTTACGGAATTGCGCCGTGTGACGGGGCATAAAGGTCGCATGATGCTGCGGGTGGCAGCTTGGAATCAAAGGGCTATTCATGCTTATCAAAAAACAGGCTTTACATATGTGGAAACAATTCAAGATGAAATTGCCTACTCCAATCATATGGAGGATTTCTGGGTGATGGAGTTGAAAAGCGTGAATTAGGTTTTGTGAATATGCTATTTTGAACGCCAATTTATATTTTAGCTTTGACCGGAAACCGCTGCATTTTTCTTCATCTTGGATGGATGATGCAGCGGTTTTTCATTTTCCTCGCTAGATACTCAAACTGCCCTCATCACAGTATGGGTACTCACCGGAGAGGATAATACGGGAGGTTATTGAAACAGCCGAGGAAACATCCGACAGCGGAGAAAATACTAAACCGCAAGCAGAATCAGGTTTTGAACTTGTTGCACAATACTAAACGGCTTTTATATGCGTCCTTTGTCACTTCATTCGTGCCTGCAGGACATGCATTTTGTATATAATTGGTGAAAATGTCAAATAAAAAGTGGAAAATGCATGGAAGTTCTGGTATAATAGACATATGTTGCTGTTGGCACACGGGATTTGAGGATCGTTGCAATTGGACGATGTCCCCAAGAACGGAAAACTTATGGAGGGGAACGATGAAAAAAAGTGAAGTTAATGTATCAGGGAAAAAGAGTCAGTCGGTGATGCTGAGGAGTTTAGTGCGTCAGGCGCATATTGCGGTGGGTATTGGAGTGGCGCTGCTGTTTTGTTTTATTATGCTGAATATGGGGACGTCAAGAATACATATGGCCCAGCTCAATACGATGTCGGCGTTGAACCAGTACAGGGTCGGCTCCAGGACATTGACTTATGACATACAGTCCTATGCAGCTACGGGGAGGCAGGAGTATTGCGATTATTACAGGCAGGAACTGAACGTGGATCGAAACAGGGAACTCGCGATTGAAACCTTGAAGAAGTGCAGTCTGACAGAGGCAGAGTGGAATACCCTGAATCAAATTGCCGCATTATCAGAGGGGCTTGTTCCCCAGGAGGAAGAGGCCATTACCCATGTACAGGCAGGCAATCTCGAAGCGGCACAGGCATGTGTATTCAGCGAAGAGTACGGCAAAGTCGTATGGCAGATCAATCGGTTGACAGATGACGTAATTCTCACCATTATGGATAGAAAAGAGAGAAAGCAGACATTTACAGTGCTGCTCCAGTATTTTTTTGGAATTCTGTTTGCCTGCTCTTTTGTCTATGTCATTTCGCGGTTTACCAAGATTATCAAGTTTACGGAGAAAGAACTGTTAGAGCCTATTCAAAAAGTATCCGGGCAGATGGAAGCGCTTGCGGCGGGCAATTTCCGCACGGAACTGGAACTGGAAGTAGATGAGAGCGAAGTGGGCAGAATGGTGGGGGCTATCGCTTTCATGAAAAAGAACCTGCATGCCATGATTGTAGAGATCAATAAGATACTTGAGCAGATGGGGAACGGAAAGTATAATATACAGATGGAACAGGAATATGTGGGCGAATTTATAACTATTAAGGAGTCCTTCCTGAAGATCTGCGAGAAAATGCGGGAGACCCTGCTGACGATTCGTGACGTTTCCAACCAGATTGACAGCGGTTCGGAGCAGCTGGCCTATGCCGCGGAGGATATAGCACAGGGCTGTACCGAGCAGGCTACACAGGTATCGGAGATACGGGTGGTATTTGAAGAAATGACTACCAGTATGGAAAACAATACCAGAGATGCGGAGGAATCCGCTGCAATGGCTACCAAAGCGGGCATGACGCTGGCAAGCGGAAACCAGAAAATGCAAGATTTGAAGGAGGCCATTCAGGAGATCAGCAGATGTTCGGAGCAGATCAGCACTATCATCGGAACTATTGATGACATTGCCTCCCAGACGAACCTTCTGGCGCTGAATGCCGCTATTGAGGCGGCCAGAGCGGGCGAAGCAGGCAAAGGCTTCGCAGTTGTGGCGGAGCAGGTCAAGAATCTGGCGAATGAATCGGCCAGCGCCGCAGGAAAGACCACGGAACTGATCGAGATGACAGTGGCGGCCATGGATAAGGGTATTATAATTGCGGATGAGACTGTCTCCAATATGAATGAGGTCATGGAGGAGGCGAAGGAAGCGACCCAGAAGATGGGGCAGATTGCGGAGATGCTCAAGCGGGATACTATACGTATGAACGGAGTGAACGATAGAGTTGAGCAGGTTTCTTCGGCGGTGGATAATAATTCGGCTGCATCGGAGGAGACGGCGGCGGTCAGCGAGGAACAGAGGACCCAGGTCAGAACCATGGTGGAATTGATGGATCAGTTTGAAATCTAAATCGAGGCATGAGATGACCGCAATTTGAATGATAGTGCTCAGGAATGGATAAAGTATTGTTGGCAAATGCTGCAGCATGAGAGGAAAGTCGTTATATGCATAGAATACTTGCTATCGGAAACAGTTTTTCAGAGGATGCCACCTATTTTCTGCATGATATCGGTCAGAGGAGCGGGGTAGAGAATGAGGTCATTAACCTGTACATAGGCGGTTGTTCTCTGGAACGGCATTGGAGGAACATAGAAGAGGATGCCTGTGAATATCAGTTTCAATTGAATGGAAGAAAAACAGACAGGTATGTCTCCATCAAGGAGGTATTACAGGAGAGGAAGTTTGATGTCATCGTAACGCACCAGGCAAGTTATGACAGTGGCTGGGAGGATACTTATGAGCCTTTCCTGGGATTGATAATAAGTTATTTGCGGGAACAATCGGAGGCCGGGATTTTTCTGAACCAGACCTGGGCATACGAAAAAAACAGTAGACATGGGAATTTTATGCGGTATAATAGAAACCAGCAGGAAATGTTCCGTGCCTTGGTACAAGCATATGGCAATGCGGCGCAGAGACATGGGCTTCCGCTGATTAAGAGCGGAGGGGTAATTCAGAAACTGCGAGAGAACTCCTTTTTTAATGGAGATTTCAGGTTTATTACAAGAGATGGCTTTCACCTCAATTATCTATATGGGCGATATGCGATTGCATTGTTGTGGGCCAAAGAACTGATGGGTGTAGACAGCATGGACAATGATTTTGTTCCTCATGTTGATTTTATGGATTTTGAAAAGGCTGACGAACAGATCATAAGATATATAAAGAAGATTGTGGCAGAGATTGTGTGACGCCTGGATTTTGTACACCGCTTTTGTTAGGAACTGAGTTGTAAAGCCTTGCCTGTGTTTGGGCAAGGCTTTATTATAACAGGAAATACGATATGAATAAATATATAAAAACCAAAACATTGGCCGGTTTTTTGTGTCTTTTATGCCTAAGCGCCTGTGGAAACGGACAGGATGGTATGGATAGAGGACTGAATATTGCGGCGGAGAATACGGAGGCATCCTCAGAAACGGCATCGGATCAGACGTATGGCAACGCATCCTCAGAAACGGCATCGGACCAGACGTATGGCGGCAATTCCAGCCAAAACAGATGCCCGTCCATCAAGGATGTGGACTGGGAAGCGTATGGACAGATTCTGAGTGAAGAGGACTATGCCGTATTGGAGGGTTATTTCCCTGTCTTGCGGGAAGAGACTCCATTCACATGGACAGTTAATGCGTACTCCTATGAGGAGGAGATTGAAAAGCGCTCTGTCACGTTGGATGAATTTCGCCATATACTTAACAACGAATGGGGAGTTCCCGGCTGTGATCCTGACGATCTGAGGCTGGAATCTATTGCGTTTTGTGATATGGACAGGGATGGAAACAAGGAAGTGGTACTGCGTTTTAGTAATTTTGCAGGACACTATCTGATTCTAAAGCTGGAAAACGGTATGTATTATGGCATGGATGCAGTCTATCGTGGCTTTGAGGCTCTTCAGACAAATGGCGTCTATGTTTGTTCAGATGGCGCCATGGACAATTCTTTCTTTCATTTAGATTTTGAAGAAGGAGTATTTCTTGAGGTATTACTGGGGCGCGCGTGTGAGAACAGCTATTATATGGGTGAGGAGCAGACAACAGACGAAGCGGTGTTCCGGGAATGGCTGGACAGTATTTTGACCGGAGACGTGCTATTTTATGAGCCACAAATAGAAACAGGCAGTTTCCCGGCGGAAGCCTCAGGGGAGTCTGCGGCACAGGGTATTTTGGCACAGGGCCCTGTGTTTTTCCTCCACTGTGACCATAGGTGGGAAAACCTTGGACAAGGTGGTAAGGCGGGTCGGGGAATAAGAATAGAATCTCTGTCAAATAGAGATGAGAAAAAAGCGGAATATGAGCCCGCTTTACTATAAGGAGTATTATGGAAAACTTGAAATTTGTCAAGGATATTGAGTCATATAAGATAAAAGGAAAAATAGCAGAGGGCTGCTCCGGAGACGAGAAGTACAGGCTCGAGAGAGACGGGAAATACTTCTTGCTGCGAGTGGGAGACAAGGCGAAAGCCGCAGAGAGAAAAGATGAATATAACCGGCTCAGCGTATACGTGGATAAAGGTATAAATACCCATAGACCTGTTGCGTTCGGCACAACGCCAGATAAATTCTACTCTATCGTATCATGGGTCAATGGAACGCCGGTAATGGATGTTATCAAGAAAGACATCTCCCAAAATTATTATCAGCTTGGAAAGAAAGTCGGCAGGGCGCTTCGAGAACTGCATTCATGCAGCTGGGGTAATACGAAGATTAATTGGCAGGATTCCATTAACGAAAAGGCGGCTCTTTTTTTGGAAAATTATCATCGGATAGACATAGATTTTGCCTGTAGTAAATCTGCGGAGCAGTACATTTTAACGAACATTTGTCTGGCGTCAGACCGGCCGCAAGTTGTTTTGCATGGAGATTTTCACTGGAATAATTGTGTTGTAGACGAAATGGGACATGTGGGCATAATTGATTTTTCCGGAAACAATATTGGCGATCCATGGTATGAGTTTGGGGGACTGCTATGGGCGCTGGAATACAGTGACAGTTTCGCAAACGGGCAGATCGACGGATATTTTGGCACACCGCCGGACGGGTTCTGGAATGTCTTTAAACTATATGTCGCATTGTATGCGTTTGAACATCTGACCTACAGCGATGGTACGCCGGAGGATCTAAAAAATCATATTCATAATGCAGGCAGAATGCTGAAAGTTTTTGGGGAGGATTTTGAAGCGGAATTGCCTCTTTTTAGGAGATGATTCCAATCTTTTTGTACTTGACAAACATACCGCCAGTATGATAGTATATTCATACCGGCGGTATGTAAGAAGGTGAGGTGCAAGATGGCGAGGAACAAGCATCCGGAAGAGACAGTCAACTTGATACTGGACGTGGCCACACGACTGTTTATGGAAAAGGGTTATGAACACACCTCCATCCAGGATATTATTGACAATCTGGGCGGATTGAGCAAAGGTGCGATCTATCATCACTTTAAGTCCAAGGAGGATATTCTGGTGGCTGTCACAGACAGGATGACAGAGGAATCCAACCGAGTGCTGGAGAGTATTCGTGACCGTACTGACCTTACCGGAAGGGAGAAGCTTAAGACCATTTTCAAGGAATCCATTCTCAGGCCGGTACAGAATGATATATTTACGACGGCTCCTAATCTGGGCAATAACCCAAGGCTGCTTTACAGCATTTTCTCGGAGACGGTGAATGAGGCGGCCCCTGGTTATATCCAGCCTATTATCGAACAGGGGATTGCGGACGGATCCATTCGGGCGGAATACCCGGCGGAGTTGGCGCAGCTGATTATTCTGACTGCCAATATCTGGACCAATCCCATGATATTCGATGACTCCGCGGAGGAATCCTATCGGAAATTCGTGGTGTTCCGCCAGATGATGGAGGGTTTTGGCCTGGATATTGTGGACGATGAGATGATGGACAGGCTACAGGAGTTGGCATCTATTTACCAAAAGAATAAATAAGCCTGCATGGAGTACAGAACTTTAATAATGAATAAATCTGCCCTGAAAATTGGGCAGATTCATTTTAAGTCAAATACATACCGCAATGCGGTATGTAAAAAAAGGAGGAATTATGAACGTAGTTGTTACAGTGGAATCTGCCTGTAAAAGTTATGGCCCGTCTCAGGTAATCAACGGATGTAGTTTCCAAATTCATGAGGGGGAGATATACGGGCTGTTGGGCATCAATGGCGCGGGGAAGACGACCCTGATGAAAATGCTGTTGGGATTGCAGAGGATTGACGGGGGAAGCATTTCCGTCCTGGGCAGGGAGGTCGGCGGCAGCAGGGAATATCTGGCCGATGTGGGAAGTGTCATAGAGACACCGGTGTTTTATGAACATCTGCATGCGGAGGAGCTTCTTTCCATGCATCTGGCCCTCATGCAGAAAAAGGCCAGCATACCGGATGCCTTACAGCTGGTGGGGCTGGGCAATGTGGGCAACAAGCCCATCTCTCAGTATTCTCTGGGCATGAAACAGAGGCTGGGACTGGCCCGGGCGATCATCCATCGTCCCAGGCTTCTGGTTTTGGACGAACCGCTGAACGGACTGGATCCGATTGCCATCACGGATATGAGGGAACTCATGCGCAAGCTGGCCGCGGCAGGTATGTCCATTCTGCTCTCAAGCCATATCATCGGGGAAATACGTCATACGGCAGATCGTATAGGAATTCTTGCGGGAGGAGCCATACGGCAGGAATTTGTGGTGAAGGATAAAGTGTCGGAGTGCGGTGAAAATTTTGAGGAGTATGTGGTGGGATTCATGAGGAGGGATACATATGAACTTGTATAGACTAGAGAAGATGAAAATACGTTTATCTACTTATCGGCGGGCGGTATTGGGGATATTTGTAAGCCTGCTGGCCATGGGGGTTCTATGCCTTTTTCTGGGGGGGGGCGGTCCCGAAGTTTCCATGCATATCAATGGAGTGGAGGAGGATATGCTTTTTACCAGTTGGGGCGGGTTATTCGCGGTTTCAACAGCCCTGACCGTTGCCTGTTTTGGTATTTTTTCGGCGGTCTTTGCCGCGAAAATAATTGTTGAGGAGTTTTGCGGAAAAAAAGCAGTTTTGTTGTTTACGTACCCTGTCAGCCGGAGGAAAATCCTCCATCTAAAAAGTATGTTTGTCATTTGTGTTACGACGGTTTCCGCTTTTGTCAGCAATATGGCCGTGATGGGGAGCCTGTACATTGTGTCCCGTATTTTTGGAATCACTCCTGAGCCTGCCGGCGGGCATTTTGTGATTTCGGTACTGCTGGCAAGCCTTATGTCCGGCATACTGTCTTCAGAAATCGGCGTGATTGCCGCCGCGGTGGGCTGGAAAAAGCGTTCCGTGATGACCACGATTATCTGCTCCCTGATCATTGTGTGCTTTGTGCCAAACCTGATCGCGGGTCTGCCGGGCGGCATTGTCTGGGTAATGTTTGTGATGGGTGGGCTGTTTGGTGTGGCAGCCAACTTTATGCATCATTTTCTTGCGAATGGGATTGAAGAAATGGAGGTATGAGAAATGGATCGAGGTTTGTTTTCTAAAGATTTTACGCTGGTGGTGGTGGGTCAGATTATTTCGCTGTTTGGCAATGCGGCGGTGAGATTCGCACTGCCGCTGTACCTGCTGAACCAGACAGGTTCTTCGGCGCTTTACGGGGCGGTGACGGCCTGTGCCTTCCTTCCGGCGATTCTGCTCTCACCGGTGGGCGGCATAGTCGCGGACCGGGTGAACAAGCGGAATATCATGGTGGCGCTGGACTTTTTTACGGCGGCGGTTATCACCGTTTTTTCCCTGCTGATGGGCGGCGTGAATCTGGTCGTATTGATGACGGTTACGCTGATGCTTTTGTATGGGATAGCGGGGGCCTATCAGCCCGCCGTACAGGCCAGTATTCCGGCGCTTGTGAGTCCGGAGCATTCCCTGGGGGCCAATTCTATTATCAATACCATAAGCTCCTTTGCATCGCTGCTGGGGCCTGTGCTGGGCGGGATACTGTACAGCGCATATGGGCTTAAACCGGTTCTGTGGGTCTGTGTCGGCTGTTTCTTTATGTCTGCGGTCATGGAGCTTTTTATCAAGATGCCTTTTGTCAGACAGGGTTTAAAGGGCGGCATATGGAAAACGGTGAAAGGGGATTTTGCGGAGAGTATCCGGTTTATTCGAAAGGAGAAGCCGGTGATAGGAAAGACCCTGCTTGTCATCTGCGGGATCAATTTGTTTCTTTCCTCCATGATTATTGTGGGACTGCCCTATATGGTGACGGAGGTGCTGGGCCTGGATGCCGCCTTGGCCAACAGGCTGTACGGCTTCGCACAAGGGGCGCTGGCGGCGGGAGGATTAGTTGGCGGTATCAGCGCAGGCATTTTCGCAAAAAAGCTAAAGATACAAAAGTCGGGAATCCTGGTCATAGCCTGTGCCGGAGGGGTGTTTCCCATGGGGATTGCAGCTCTGGTTTTTTCCTCCGGGCTGGCCGCCTATATGGTTATGACAATCTGCTGCTTTGTCATTATGGTCTTTTCCACGATTTTCACCGTGCAGATGATGTCTTTTGTACAGACGGAGACACCTCAAAATCTCATCGGAAAGGTGATAGCCGTCATTCTCACGGTCTCCATGTGCGCCCAGCCGCTGGGCAATGCCATATATGGGGTGCTGTTTGAAATATGCTCAGGATATGAATTTGCGGTGATTTTGTTTGCGGGTATTGTCTCTCTGGCCATCGCCATAGGCGCGAAAAATATTTTCGGGAAGTTTTCCCAGTGAAATATCTAGGATATTTAAGGTACGCTTAAAATACGGACTGCAGGGTTTGGCAGAATGTGATACAATATCTACGGCGTTTATTTTCTATAACAGCGATAAATCTGTTTATGCTGCCTTAGAAAATGTTCCACTGCCCTTTTCAGTTTGTGGTTGGGGCGGAGCGGTTATTTTCCCGCATGCAAAAGAATAGAGTGGGGAACGGCGCAGATAGGAGGGAGGACAGGTCGTGATTTTAAGCGCAAGCAGGAGGACAGACATACCAAATTACTATGCGGAATGGTTCATGGGCAGGATCAGAGAGGGCTTCTGCTATGTGCGCAACCCCATGAATCCCCATCAGATCAGCAGGATCCATCTGTCTCCCCAGGTGGTGGACTGCATCGTGTTCTGGACCAAGAATCCGGCGGGCATAATGAAATACCTGGAGGAATTGCGGGACTATACCTATTATTTCCAGTTTACGCTCACCGGGTACGGCAGGGATATTGAGCCGAATCTTCCGGATAAAAGGCGGGAGTTGATTCCCACCTTTCAGGAACTGTCAAAAGGCATCGGAAAGGAAAGGGTCATATGGCGGTATGATCCTATTTTCCTGAATGAAAAATATACTGCAGACTACCATCTGAAAGCCTTTGGGGAGATAGCCGACAAACTGGCCGGTTACACGGAGCGGGTGGTGGTCAGTTTTGTGGATATGTATGGGAAAATCCGGCGAAACGCGGCGGCGTACTCCATCCGGGAGACGGCGGAGGGCGATATGATCCGCTTGGCCGGAGAGATGGCGCGGATCGCGGCGGACCATCATCTGTTGATAGAAAGCTGCGCGGAACTAACAGATCTTGAGGGACTGGGAATCCGACATGGCAGCTGCATAGACCAGGGCCTGATCGAGAGGCTGCTGGGGTGTAAGCTGATCGGCGGAAAGGACAAAAATCAGAGAAAAGTGTGCGGCTGCTTTGAGAGCGTGGAAGTGGGGACTTACAACACCTGCTTAAACGGCTGCAAGTATTGTTATGCTAATTTCAGTGATGAAAAGGTGGAAGAGAAGGTAAAGCTATACCGTGTGGATTCCCCTTTACTGTGCGGGGAGGTGGGCTTTGAGGACAAGATTACGGACAGAGCAGTGAAGTCTCTGAAAGACGGACAGATCTGCTTTGAGAGCTAATTTTGGGAGTTTTGTGCAATCCCATGGGCGGTTGGTGCAACTTACATTAAATTTCTAGGGTTTTTCCCGATATAGTAAATGATTGCAAGATATACTCGCAGGCGTTTAAATTTTCCTTTCTGCCCGACACATGTAGTTTGATTATGCGACATGTATTGGGCCGAAATCGGAAAATCTCAGCACCTGTCAGTATAATCCCCGCGCGCGGCGCGGCGGAATTACGCAATAAATGATTAAAGCCGAGGAGGAAAACCATGAGGATCACGACACAGATGTTAAATGAGACAGCGAGAAAGACAGGAGTGCCCATCAACAGCGGAACGCTCCTGAATCATCTGAACAACAGCGCTTCGGACAACAGTCTGCTGAAGGCCCTGAACAAGAGTGGCAGCGCTGCGGATACCAAGCAGAAGCGCGACTATGAGAAGCTGGAAAAGAATGCCGGCCAGCTGCAGAAGAGCGCCGAAAAACTTGCCGCAAAGGGAGAGGATTCTTTGTTTGAGAAAGCGAAAGAGAGCAAGGATTTGGAGGAACTCTGCAAGGAGGCCCAGACTCTGGTGGAGGAATACAATAACACCATGAAGATCCTACAGTCCGCTCCGGGTTCTCTCAATGACTACTATTATCAGATGCTGCAGGAGGCGGCGTCCGGCAACAGTGAATCCCTGGCCAATGTGGGAATCACCGTATCCAAGAATGGAAAAATGACGGTGGATCCCGACAAGTTGAAGGCGGCGGACATTGATGCCCTGGAGAAGGCACTGGGGGCATCCGGCGGCTTTACGTCGAAAGTGTCTTTTGTGGCAGGACGGGTCTCCGACAATGCCAAGGCCGGCGCGGAGAGTATCTCCAGCCAGTATGGAGCCAACGGCAGCCTGCTGACCGCATCGGGCAGCAAGTACAGCGTTTGGGGCTGAAGAATATTTTCAAGGGTAAAATACCGGGCCCCGCTGGATGTATAGTAAGAGAAACACTCTGGAGACAATATGTTTTCCAGAGTGTTTTTTGTATGGAGAATGCATAAATAGCACGATTGGTCAAGAAAAATGCTTTTGCAGATGGTATTCTATATTCAGTACTCCATATTCGGATGTTTTTGCGCAGGCTTCTACCGGTGACTTCGAATGCGGCGTACAGGTAACTGTAAACGGGAGCCCGGAGTTTGCTCCAAGCTGAACTCCAGGTATGCGGAAAAGAGGAAAACATGGATAATAGCACCCCCATATTTCGGTCGCTGGAAATGATTGAAGAAAGGATTCTGGAAAAGCTGACTGCCGAGAAGCTGGCGGAGAGCGTTCATTTTTCCAAGTATCACTACCAGCGCCTGTTCCGGGAGACGGTGGGAGAGAGTGTCATGCGGTATGTTACCAGGCGCAGGCTGGCTCTGGCGGCGGCAGAACTGGCGCAGACAGATGCCTCTGTTCTGGATATCGGGCTGAAATACGGCTATGAATCCCATGAGGGTTTCAGCCGAAGCTTCAAGGCATTTCTGGGGGTGACGCCCATGGAATACCGAAAGTATCACTTTGCCGTAAGCTCCCCCGTCACACAGAAGGAGAGATGTGTTATGATGTATTCCAAAACAACTGACGAGATCATCCGGGAGTTGAACGGACTGATTGTCCAGACCAGAGAAACGGCAGAATATACAAGAAGAGAAGGAGCGGGCGGGAACGTAGAATTTTACGACTCCTTCTGGGAGTGTATAGCGGCCAGAGCAGAGTCCATGGCGGAAGAATTGTCCCAGGCTCTGGAACGTATAACAGCCATCGTCCGGCAGCCGGATGAAATAACAGTTCGGTTTGAGGTTATAAAAGCCATAGAAGATGCCGCATTCCAGGCCAATGTCGCGGTTCTGCAGATAAATCTGACGCTGTCCAGGGCAAAGCCGGAACATCGGAGGGCATATGATTCATTGTTTGAAAAATACAATGTCCTTGCTCAAAACGCCGGTATGAAGGCGGAGAAAATCGCGGCATTTTTTAATGAACTGGCAGCATTGATCTTTCAGGATATGCGGAAGAATGCGCAGCAGGCATTGGAAAAGACGGCAGAAAAAGGCAGAACTGCCCTGGGGATGCTGGGTAAGGATTTTATGCTTCCCTATGCGTATATTGCAGATGAACTTGCGGCGATCACCGATGAACTTTCCAACATGGCGCTGGAGGAGGTAACGGTTAGCCGCCTGGAGGACTGTCTGCTGCGGCTGGACATTGTTGCCTTTGCGGCAGATATGGATGTGCTGCGCGCTCCCTCCTATGAGCCGCTGTTTCAGGGAATATGGGATTTTAAAGAGCAGATGGTTCGGGCAATGGCACTGTTCCAGAGTCTGTCCTGGGATGCCTCACAGGCACCGGCAGCTTCGGAGGAGCGTACCGGGCCAGGGAGTAAGAAATACAGGGATTTGGCCTTTCAGGAGGGCATCCTGCTATTTTATCTCAAAGGGGAAATCCAGAAGCTGGGGCAGCGCCTGTCCCGGGAACAAAAGGCGGATCTTGAAAAAGTCTGCAGCAGCTTAAGCAAAAGTATCGCACTTGCGGAACATGCGTCGGGTGAGGAGGAAGCCGGCGAGGTTGCCGGGACTGTGCGGCACGTGTGTGATCAGATGAAGAGTCTGGCCGATGATCTTGGCACATATGGAGCGCCGCTTCGGTTCCTTGCGGAGGAAGTGAGCGGCCCTGTAAAATATTTATAGGTAAATGAAAGGGAAATGCCCTGGGAGCAGAAAGTTCGCCGGGGCGTTTTTCTATGTGCCGGTATAGTTCCCGACGAAGTTCTTTTCTGGAAAAGAAGATGGAAAAGCCTGGATAATTGTGATATAATTTTTTCTTAAAGAGACAGCAAATTCCCTGCCGGTGCACTGATACATATATGGGCGCCAGAGAGCCCATATATGTATCATGGGATATGTGTGGCGGCAGGGAATATGCGGAACTTAGACAGCAAATTCCCTGCCGGTGCACTGATACATATATGGGCGCCAGAGGGCCCATATATGTATCATGGGATATGTGTGGCGGCAGGGAATATGCGGAACTTAAATAGAAAGGAAAGCGGTATGGATCAAAAGTATTTACAGTTGCTTGCAGAAAAATTTCCCTCGATAGAGAGCGCGGCCAGCGAGATCATCAACCTCTCGGCCATCAGAAGCCTGCCCAAGGGCACGGAATATTTTTTCAGCGACCTCCATGGGGAGTATGAGGCTTTCCTGCATATGCTTAAGAGCGCGTCCGGCATGATCAAGAGCAAGATTGACCTGATGCTGGGGAAGGCCGTGTCGGCTTCCAAGCGAGAGGCTCTGGCCAGCCTGATCTATTATCCGGAGCGGGAGATCAAGCGTCTCAGGGAGGAGGGTGAGCTGACCGATGAGTGGAGCAGGCTGACAATCTACCGGTTGATCCTGGTCTGCGAGGCCATTTCCGCCAAGTACACCCGATCCCGGGTGCGGAAGCGGATTCCTCAGGAACTGTGCTACATAGTGGATGAATTGTTGAACGTGGCCGAGGATGTGAACAAGGAGTGCTATTATGACAATATCATTGGATCCATTATTGAGACGGGAATTGCGGAGACCTTCATTGTCTCCCTCTGCCATTTGATCCAGGCGCTGGCCATTGACAAGCTGCACATCATCGGAGATATCTTTGACAGGGGGCCCCGGCCGGATATCATTCTGGACGAATTGATGAACATGCACGATGTGGATATTCAGTGGGGCAACCATGATATTTCCTGGATCGGGGCAGCCTCCGGCAACAGAGCTCTTATCGCCAATGTGATCAGGATTTCCATCAAGTACAACAATTTTGACCTGCTGGAGGACGGCTACGGACTGAATATGCGGGCCCTTGCCGTTTTTGCCGGGGAGGTGTACGGCGACGATCCCTGTGCGCTGTATTATCCCCATACCTATGACGACAATATTTATGATCCTATCGACGGACACCTGGCGGCTCAGATGCATAAGGCCATCACGGTGATCCAGCTGAAGCTGGAGTCCCAGTTGATCCATGCCCATCCGGAGTGGCAGATGGAGGAGCGGGATCTGTTTTCCAGAGTGGATTTCCGCAGCCGGACGGTGGAGATTGGCCAGAGGACATACCGACTCCGGGACGGCGCTTTTCCCACGGTGGACCCGGACTGTCCCATGCGGCTTTCGGAGTCGGAGGAGGAACTGATGACCATACTCACCAACTCCTTCCGGCACAGCGAGAAACTGCGGCGGCATATCCGTTTTCTGCTGTCCAAGGGTTCCATGTATCAGGTCTGCAACGGTAATCTGATGTTCCACGGCTGTATTCCCATGGACGAAAACGGCGCTTTTGAGAGCGTGGAAATAGAAGGTGAGAGTTTCTGCGGGAAGGCATTGCTGGACGAGATCAATGTGCTGGTGAACAAGGCGTATTTTTCCGGAGAAAATGCTTTTGCCAAGGACTTTATGTGGTTTCTGTGGTGCGGCCCCCGTTCCCCTCTTTACGGGAAAGACAAACTGGCCTTCTTTGAGCAGTATTTTATTGATGACGAGGAGTTTCACAAGGAGAATTACAATCACTACTACGCCTTCTCGGAGAAGCCGGAGGTCTGCCGGATGATTCTGCGGCTGTTTTCCATGGATGAAGACAGAGGGCATATCATCAACGGCCATGTGCCGGTGAAGATCAAGGACGGGGAGCGCCCGGTGAAGGCGGACGGCAAGCTGTTTGTGATTGACGGCGGAATCTCCAAGGCATATCAGAAAGCCACGGGTATCGCCGGGTACACGCTGATCTATGACTCCCACGGTCTGAGTCTGGCGGAGCATAAGCCCTTCGTCCCGGGAAGTCCCGGTCAAACGCCGGAAATCCACGTTGTGGAGAGGCTGCAGAGCCGTGCGAACATCTCCGACACGGACAATGGCAAGGCGCTGCTGGAACTTATCGATGATTTGCGTATGCTGCTGGAAGCCTACCGCAGCGGCAGCATCAAAGAGAATAGTTTATAAGAAAGGGATTTATCTATTGTAAAATGAATAAAAACATGTAATATATTTTCCATAGACTCTATAATGGCCCGTATACGGGCTACATACCTAAATAGTATTTTGTACAATTCTGATTAGGGCAAATTGTAGGGTTATAGGTGGAGAACAGAATGACGGCTCAGGAAGCGTTAGTTGAGAGAATCAACGGGCTTTGTAAAAAACACCGGATCTCCGTGAATCATCTTGCAACGCTGGCTGGCATGAATCCCTCCACCATGAAGAACATTGTATATGGGATTACCCGCAATACAGGGGTAGAGACGGTGGCGAAGATATGTTGCGGCCTGGATATGTCATTGACGGATTTCTTTGATGACGATGTATTCCGCAGGGTGGATCAGGAGGTGGATTAGGTACAGATTGAAGATCTAGAAGGAATGGGGAATGCATAAAAAATTTTGGACAGCGGCTGACGGAAAGAGACAGGCCGGTGAAGAAGGGCGGCCGCCTCCTATGTACTCATGACTGTGAAGAATCAAGGTAACCACAAAAGGAAACAATCACGAGGAGGAGAGCGTATGAATAGAACGGCGGCCGTTCATATTGCCTATATGGGCTACAGCGCCCAGGATATGCTGTTGGAGGTTCAATTTCACCAGGATGGCAGGAGGTACTGCTACCTGGAGGTGCCGGAGGAACTTTGGTACCGCATGAAGCAGGCCAGCTCTGTAGACAGGTTTTTTAATACATTTATACTCAACCGCTTTGAGGAGCAGATTGGGGGCTTGTAAAACAAGTCCCTTTTTTGCTTGAAAAATACTTCTTTTCATGTTAATATAATTTTTGAAGTTGTTCTTTAACGTGGAAGGGTTGGTAGGCTATAATGGAAAAAGGGCAGAATTCTCAGGGGGATGCCCGGCGCAGGAGAGTACAGCGGCTGAAAAAGATGATTATGCTGTCAGTGTTGATCTGGATGATACTTCCTGTGGGATTGTGTATAGTACTTTTTGGAAGAATAAGCGCATTGAACAGTCAGATAGAGGAGACACAGGATTCTCAGCAGCAGTTGCTGCAGCAGATAGCGGCGGCTGTAGCCCAGCAGGAGCAGATCACGGCGACTATGGCCCAGCAGACACCGCTGCTTGACAGAAAGGAGATTGTAGTGTCGGCGCCTGTGGCCGGCGCGGACGTTCAGAACGGAGACATGGCGGTGGTGGAGCCGGAAGCCGCCCATAAGGTATACCTGACATTTGACGACGGTCCCAGCAAATACACGGAAGAGATTCTGGATATCCTGGATGACTATGATGTGAAGGCCACCTTTTTTGTGTTGGGCAAAGAGACCGAATATTCTGTCAAGATGCTTCAGGAGATAGCAAGGCGCGGCCACACCATAGGGATGCATTCCTATTCCCACAAATATGCGGATGTATATCGTTCCGTAGAAGATTTTTCCGCCGATTTTTATCGGATTTATTCTTACATTCTTGAAAATACCGGAATACAAAGTACCTGTTACCGCTTTCCCGGGGGAAGCTCCAATACCATAAGTGATATTGATATGCATGTGTTTACGGATTTTCTGGCGGAACAGGAGATCGAATATTATGATTGGAATGTCTCCTCCGGTGATGGGGGCAGTGTGCTGCTGGACGTGGATACTTTGGTGCAGAATGCCACTTCTGGCATCTCCGGACATGAGACATCCATCATACTGATGCACGACGCAGCATCCCGTCCCACCACAGTGGCGGCGCTGCCGCAGATAATTGAAAACATTTTGGCTATGGATGATACAGTGATACTGCCCATCACAGAGGACACCACACCGATTCATCATATCAAATAAGCATATTCTCAAGCAATACATTGAAGTATTATTGAATATCTAAAAGGGTAGATTATGGATCAACGGCCATATGTGCCGGCGGGAAATATGCGGAACTATACTCACGAGCGATGAAATTTGCCGCGATGTCCCTGATATCTTTCGCTCGTGAGACGGGTTACTTGGCAGGTTTTAGTGACCGTCAGTATAAATTGAGAAAGGCAGCCGTGCGCTGCGACCAAAAACAACTCAAAACAGGAGGAAGTGAAATATGGGGTTTTTCTCGGATTTAAAAGAGGATTTGTCCCAGGCGGTCAATGAATTGATGCCTGAGGATGAGCAGACCCAGGAGGAAGGGTTTGGGGATATCAACGAGATGTTGGACAGGGTGGACTCCATCGTGGTTCCCGAGGTCAATCAGGAGGAGCCGGAGGCATTGGAACCGCAGCCTGTGGAGGAGCCGGAGGTATTGGAAGAGTTGCCTGTGGAGGAGCCTGGGACCACAGAGGAGCCAGGTGAAAGCACCGGGCGGATCCCGGAGGAGTATCAGGCGGGGATTGCCGAGGAGACGTTGGAGTTTCCTGCAGAGGAGAGCCTGGAGCCGGAACTGACGGCAATGGAGGAGCCGGCAGAAGCCGGGGAGCCGGAGGCAGACATTGACTTGGAAAAGATGCTGGAGAGCGCGCTGGCCGCCAACGGCGGGAACGCAGTACCGGTATATGGAGAAGAGGAAACGGAGACAGTAAAAGAAAACCAAACGGAGACAAAGGGGGAATCAAAAGTGGCAGAGATGATTAACGCGCGGATGGCATCGGACGAGACATCCTCAGTAACAGCAGGCATGACAATCAATGGTGATGTGGTGAGCGAGGGATCGCTGGAGTTGATCGGCTGTGTAAACGGCAATATTGATATTCTGGGCAAGCTGAATGTGACCGGTTATGTCAACGGCAATTCCAAGGCGGCGGAGATATATGCGGACAACGCCAAGATCAATGGGGAGCTTGTCAGCGAGGGCGCCGTAAAGATCGGTTCCAGTTCCGTGGTGGTCGGAAACATATGCGCCACCAGCGCAGTGATCGCAGGCGCGGTCAAGGGTGATATTGACGTGAAAGGCCCCGTGATTTTGGATACTTCCGCCATCGTTATGGGCAATATCAAGTCTAAATCCGTACAGATTAACAACGGTGCGGTGATCGAGGGTATGTGCTCCCAGTGCTATGCGGAGGTGAACCCGATTTCTTTCTTCGACGATTACAAGCCGGAAGTGAGAAAGAGCGAAAGCCATTAATAGGGAATACAGCGAAGTCCAGTGAAAGGCAGGATCACGAAAATGCAGCGTATATTATTGAAATTGAGCGGTGAGGCCCTGGCGGGAGAGAAGAAGACCGGATTCGATGAGGAGACGGTGAGAGGCGTGGCTTTGCAGGTAAAGCAGCTGGTGGACGAGGGGATCCAGGTAGGTATCGTTATTGGAGGCGGCAACTTTTGGAGGGGGCGTTCCAGCGAGAACATTGACCGCACCAAGGCGGATCAGATCGGTATGCTGGCAACCGTGATGAACTGTATCTATGTGTCGGAGATTTTCCGCTCCGTGGGCATGATGACAGGGATTCTGACCCCCTTCGAGTGCGGTTCGTTCACCAAGCTTTTTTCCAAGGACAGAGCCAATAAGTATTTTGCAAAGGGCGTTGTGGTATTCTTTGCGGGCGGCACGGGGCATCCCTATTTCTCCACGGATACGGGCGTGGTTCTGCGGGCCATTGAGGTGGACGCGGATGTGATCCTGCTGGCCAAATCCATCGACGGGGTGTACGATGATGATCCCAGCAAAAATCCGGCGGCGAAGAAATATGACCAGGTGACTATTGACGAGGTGATAGCCAGAAACCTACAGGTGGTGGACATGACGGCCTCCATCCTGGCCAGAGATAACCGGATGCCCATGTGGGTTTTCGGCCTGAATGAAGAGAACAGTATCGTGAATACGGTAAAAGGGAAGTTCAGCGGAACGAAGGTTACTGTGGAATAAGGTGGAAACTACGGAACTCTAACAGTAGATTCCCGTACAACGCACTGATGGATGTCTGGACGCCCAAAGCGGCCGGACATTCATCACCGGGTTTGTGCGTTGGGAGGGAAACTACGGAACTCTAACAGTAGATTCCCGTACAACGCACTGATGGATGTCTGGACGCCCAAAGCGGCCGGACATTCATCACCGGGTTTGTGCGTTGGAAGGGAAACTACGGAACTCTAATTTGGAGGTATGTACATGGATGCAAGATTGCAGCAATATGATGATAAAATGAAGAAAGCATATGAATTTCTGGAGTCTGACTACGGCACCATCAGGGCGGGGCGCGCCAATCCCCACGTTCTGGACAAGATCCGGGTGAATTATTACGGCACTCCTACTCCCATTCAGCAGGTGGGGAATGTGACTGTGCCCGAGGCCAGGATTATCCAGATTGCGCCCTGGGAGAGGAATCTGCTGAAGGAGATTGAGAAGGCCATCCAGACTTCCGATCTGGGCATCAATCCTTCCAACGATGGCAGCGTGATTCGTCTGGTATTTCCGGAACTGACGGAGGAGCGCAGAAAAGATCTGGTGAAGGAAGTAAAGAAGAAGGCGGAGGACGGAAAAGTTGCGGTCCGCAATATCCGCAGGGACGGCAATGATTTTCTCAAGAAGTTGGGCAAGTCCGAAGTCTCCGAGGATGAGATCAAGCAGTTGGAGGATAGTCTGCAGAAGCTGACGGATAAGTATATCAAGGACATTGATGCTCTGATGGAGGTGAAGTCCAAGGAGATCATGACCGTATAATCAGGGTAATGAATGTACAATGGATAGTGGGGAGGGACAGTCAACATCCGGTGGGATGGGGATTGCTCCCTTTCCATGCATTTACAGGAAATACATGAAAGCATAGCGATGCTGTCAGCGGCGGCTGACAGGAAAGTTTGGAACTATCGTTCCAAATACCGATTGGTGCCATATCACAGGTGAAACCTGTGATATGCATGTAGAGGAAAGTTTGGATGTGTCATCCAAATACGTATTAAAGGAGATCGCAGGCACAAAGGAAGCGTGACGGATTGGAGGGAGTATGGCTGGGAATAGTGGACAGGAGTTGAAGATACCGCAGCATGTGGCGATTATTTTGGATGGGAACGGGCGCTGGGCAAAGGCCAAGGGCCTGCCTCGGAATATGGGCCATGTGGAGGGCGCCAAAAACGTGGAAGTCATCTGCGAGGAAGCTTATCGCATGGGGATCCAATACCTGACGGTGTATGCTTTTTCTACGGAGAATTGGAACCGTCCCAAGGACGAGGTGGACGCCCTGATGAAGCTGCTGCGCAATTATATGAAGACCTGCCTAAAGACGGCGGAGAAGAACCGCATGTGTGTCCGGGTGCTGGGGGAAAAGTCCCGTCTGGATCAGGACATTCGGGTTCGCATTCAGGAATTGGAGGATGCCACTAAGAATAATGACGGCCTGCATTTTCAGATTGCCATCAACTACGGCGGGCGGGATGAGATTGTCCGGGCCGTGCGGCAGATGGGCCTGGATATCCGGAGAGGAGCGTTGGATCCTCAGGAAATCAGCGAACAGCTGCTGAGCGACTATCTGGACACCCACGGTATCCCGGAGCCGGATCTGTTGATCCGTACCTGTAATGAGCAGCGGATTTCCAATTTTTTGCTTTGGCAGCTGGCATACACAGAGTTCTATTTCACGCCGGTGGCCTGGCCGGACTTTGACAAGAAAGAATTGGTCAAGGCTGTGGAGGCATATAATCAAAGAGACAGGAGATACGGCAAAATCTCCGAGGAGGAAGTCTAATGTTTTGGACCAGATTAATCAGTGGAGTCGTCATGGTGATCATAGCGCTGGCTACCATGTGGCTGGGAGGCCCTTATCTGGCGGGGATACTGTTGCTCATATCCCTGGCAGGGTACAGGGAACTGACGAAGGCACAGAAGGTAAACACGGCGGCGAAGGGCTTTAACGGCCTGGAGGTGGTGGGGTTTGGGAGTATTGTGCTTTATTATGTGGTCATGTACATCTGGCAGAATACCACACTGCTGTTGATGTGTATTGTGCTGATGTTCATGGCAGAGATGTTCCTGTATGTGATCCTGTTTCCTAAATATCGGGCGGAGCAGGTGGTGACGGCTATTTTCTCGTTTCTGTACGCACCGGTGATGCTCTCTTTCATGTATATGACCCGGATGAGTCAGTTGGGGATTTATTTGGTGTGGCTGATCCTGATCAGCGCCTGGGGCTGTGACACCTGCGCCTACTGTGTAGGTAAACTGATTGGAAGTAAGAAGGTTTTTCCTGTTCTAAGTCCCCACAAATCTCTGGAGGGCTGCATTGGCGGCGTGGCCGGGGCGGCACTGATTGGCGGGCTCTATGCATACTTTGTTGTGGAACCGGTGGTCTCCGAGCAGCAGGTGCTGTGGGTCATTGTGTTTATCAGCGCGGTGGGAGCCTTGATGTCCATGGTGGGGGATCTGGCGGCCTCTGCCATCAAGAGAAATCATGATATCAAGGATTACGGCAAGCTCCTGCCGGGGCACGGCGGTATTATGGACCGATTTGACAGCATGATTGTGACGGCGCCTATGATTTACTTCCTGTCGGTACTGCTGATACATGCGGCGGGATAACAGGCAGTATGTGACGCAGTGTTGTCCTTGAGAACATATGGAGAAAGAGGAGAAGTCTTTTTAATGAAAAAAATTGCAATACTGGGTTCCACCGGTTCCATCGGAACCCAGACTCTGGAGATAGTGAGAAGCAATCGGGAAGAACTCGAGGTGGAAGCCCTGGCGGCGGGCAGCAATGTGGCGCTGATGGAAGCGCAGATTAGAGAGTTTCAACCCCGAATAGCGGTGATGTGGTCGGCGGAGGCTGCGGCGCAGCTTCGGGTCCGTGTGGCGGATTGCCGGGTGCAGGTGTTACAGGGGATGGCGGGGCTGCTGGAAATTGCGGTTATGCCCCAGGTCCAGGTATTAGTTACGGCGATAGTGGGTATGATTGGTATCAAGCCCACCATAGAGGCTATCAAGGCGGGGAAGGACATTGCCCTGGCCAACAAGGAGACTCTGGTATGCGCAGGACATATCATCATGCCTCTGGCCAGGGAGCGGGGAGTGTCCATTCTGCCTGTGGACAGCGAGCACAGCGCGATATTCCAGTCCCTGAACGGGGAACCGGCGGGGAGAGTCAGCAGAATCCTGCTGACCGCTTCAGGCGGTCCCTTCCGGGGGTATAGCAGGGAGCGGCTGGCCGGGGTGCAGGTGGAGGATGCCTTAAAGCACCCCAATTGGGCTATGGGGCGGAAGATTACCATTGACTCCTCCACTCTGGTCAACAAGGGATTGGAGGTTATGGAAGCCAAATGGCTTTTTGGGGTGGAGCCTTCCCGGATCCAGGTGGTGGTACATCCGCAGAGCATCATTCACTCTATGGTGGAATATATTGATGGAGCAGTGATTGCCCAGTTGGGGATGCCGGACATGAAGCTGCCCATCCAGTATGCCCTGTTCTATCCGGACAGAAGGGCAATGCGGGATAACCGGGTGGATTTCTTCAAGCTTGGCAGTGTGACCTTTGAGGAGCCGGATATGGAGACTTTTTATGGGTTAAAGCTGGCTTATCGGGCTCTGGAGCAGGGCGGCAGCCTGCCCACGGTATATAATGCCGCCAATGAGAGGGCAGTGGCGCTGTTTTTGGAACACAGGATCGGCTATCTGCAGATCCCGGAGTTGATACAGCGGTGTATGGAACACCATACAGTGGCGGAGCATCCGGGCGTGGAGGAGATCCTGGAGGCGGAACAGAGCGTGTACGACTATATAGACAGACAGGTATGAGAAAAGGGATATGACAACGTTGATGACTTTTATTCTATTTATCTTAATCTTTGGAGTGGTGGTAATTTCCCATGAGTTTGGACATTATCTGATTGCCAAGGCCAACGGCATTCATGTGGTGGAGTTTGCCATCGGCATGGGCCCCACTCTTTTTTCTTGGAAAAAGAAGGAGACCAAGTACTCCGTCAAGCTGCTGCCTTTGGGAGGCGCCTGCATGTTTGAGGGGGAGGACGGTCTGAATACCCAGGAGGGGGAGAACACAGAAGGGTCATTTCTCCATGCGAAGGTGTGGGCCAGGATTTCCACGGTGCTGGCAGGCCCTATATTTAATTTTATCCTGGGGGGAATCATCGCCGTGATTCTGGCGGGGGTGATGGTATTCTATGTGCCTGTGTTGTCCGACGTGGCAGATGGCGGAGTTGCCCAGCAAGCGGGGCTCCAGGCGGGGGATCGGATCATCGCTCTGAACGGGGAGAGGGTATATCTGAGGGACGAGGTGCTTCTGTTTAACCGTGTCAACAACGGCAAGGAGTTTACGCTGGAGTATGAGCGGGACGGACAGCGGTATACGGTCACAATGACACCAACGCTGAACGAGGCCACCGGCAGTTATAATATGGGGATCTACTTGGGGGAGGCGCTTAAAGCAGAGGGGCTTGACGTGCTGAAGTATGCTTGGTATGAGATTCGCTACTGTGTCCGTTCCACCTGGCAGAGTCTGGGACTGATGATTCGGGGACAGGTGAAAAGGGAGGAAGTTGCAGGCCCGGTGGGCATTGCCGTCAATGTGGTGGGCAAGACCTATACGGAGGCAAAGCAATACGGATGGGAGACGGTGGCGCTGAATATGGGCTATATAACCTTACTGCTGACCATCAATCTGGGGATACTGAACCTTTTGCCCATCCCGGCGCTGGACGGCGGCAGACTGGTATTTTTACTGGTGGAGGTGATCCGTCGCAAACCCATACCGCCGGAGAAAGAGGGTATGGTGCACTTTATCGGCCTGGTGTTCTTTATGATACTGATGGTAATCGTATTTTTCAATGATTTGCGCAATATTTTCGGATAATTTTCTGTAGTTTTCCTGCCGGCACAGGAATGGGGCGAGAGCCCTCTGTCCGGCAGGAGACACATCTTCGTTGAGGATATGTTTTCGGGGATTCTCCCGGCATTTCACAGATAATCACCATGAGTAAACCCGCAAGAGATATGCGGAACTTAAAACAGCGTATACCCGGAAGGGATATGCGGAACTTAAAACAGCATATGCCCGGAGGATACACTGAACAATATATGGACACCAAAGTGGCCATATATTGTTCACGGTGCGTGTACCCGGAGGGGATATGCGGAACTTAAAACAGCATATGCCCGGAGGATACACTGAACAATATAT